>Ga0157364_1003642_pt1 | contig 15021 bp, 8 predicted proteins | sample AttsexASBM2_FD_111476 | JGI IMG/M metagenome (GOLD analysis project Ga0157364, IMG submission 111476) | Fungus gardens microbial communities from leaf cutter ant in Ribeirão Preto, State of São Paulo, Brazil - Atta sexdens ASBM2 | ecosystem: Host-associated > Fungi > Mycelium > Unclassified ... | reverse complement strand
TAATATTTATTTATCACATATCGAACTTTTCTGTATGTTCTTCTTATATATAGTGAGAGACCATATTATTATTTAAATATATATATATATATATATATATATATATATATATATATATATATATATATATATATATATTGTTACGTCGACGCTAAAATATCTCGTGACACGATATAATTCTCTGTGAAACTTTTTATTTCGCCCCTACCTCTTCGTTATATTTCCTCAGCCGACGATCGACAACGATATAAAGGGAAAAGATGTTTTTATATTGTAATGAAGGTTTGACATAAAGGACTATAAATGCTAAAATAAGAATTTCAGAATTTCTTCTTTTTTGAAATGTCTTTATATATTGGGAAAAGAAGTATTTGATATAGTACACACAATAATTAATTTATTAAGACAAAAAAGTAATTATAGCAAAGAGGAAATACACTACAATTATAATTCGTATTAGACTGATAAAAATAAATCAGGACAAATGATCCTATTTTCGGATATAAAGCGGATATTAGTGTCTAAATATTTCAGAGTGAATTTATATAGGCAAATACCTCCGGCAAATATGCCTCGCTAGGATTTACGCCACAAAAGTCAGAAAAAAATAGAAGAAGTATAATTGTGGGAGTATAATTTTCCCGCAACTACTCTGTTACATGTCTTTATATAATATTAGTATTGAATTATGATTTCAGCTTCTTATTGTTGTAATATTAATGAAATTTGTGAGTTGAATCGATTTGTTACTGTAATAAGTAGCGCCATCATAAATTATAATCTACATAAAATGATGATACTAAGGCATGTAAAAGACTTAGTGGTTATTTCATAATACATACGTGTAGTAAATAGTAAAGTAACATGTAGCAAAATGCAAGTGCTTTGCTTTCGTATTCTTTATTTAATTTGTTGTCTTGTATATCTCACCCGTTTGCGATACGGTTTTCGGCGGGCGGAATTTATGCTCAAAGTATGCAAAGTGCGCAAATTGATTGAATTCAATACACTAATTGTAATATACGCATTATACAAAATATGTACCTCATGTTATAACACTTATAATATATGTAATACATGTAATATGTAGGAAGATTGTCTTATTATTTATTACTTTATATGCATATTTATCATTTTTATTCCTTAATAAATCTTTATAAATGCATTTTATAAGTCATTTTACGTTTTATTTATATGCATTATTTGTAAATTTTTCATGAGTACATACCCTCTCTCCTTCCTCTATGAGTAGCCACATATTCCACCTTTATGGGATATACGACAAAAATGCAAGAATTTCAAAAAGTTCACTTTTTAATACGAAAAATAAATATTTCGGACTTCTAATATTTTTTTTCATAGTAGTAGACAGTACATTTTTACTGATATAATTTATTTATTTTAAACATACTAAATAATGTTGAATAAAGTAAGTTTTTGATAGGCGCGGCGTATATACCGGAATTACTCTACATAGCCAATTCTGCAAACCGCGCGCGCGAAATTTTTTTCAATCCTGAAACACAATCAAAATTAAAATAATAATATTATATATTAAATATTCACAAAGCAATTTAATAATTTTTTTATGCTAATAAGCATTTTAGAAAGATATTAATAATTTTATATTAATCTAAATATCTTAAGAATTAATAAATTTGTCGTAATTTCTATAATCTCGAGGTATATTAAAATTAGAAATTCACGTCAGAATTTAGCAAATTTGATTTGTAATTTTATATAATGCCATGTATTTATATGTGTTATGTACGCATTTCAATTCCCCTAAAACATCTCTCATATTGTAGTCACATCTCAAATTATAAATAGAATTCTCTCTCTGCCACGATTTACAAACCTTCTAAAGTGAACTTTACACAAACATAAAATATTTACTCATGTGAATAATCAATCGATTTTGTTCTAATCGAAGTTTTCATTTATAATCTGCAAAACCAAATATAAACCAAATTCATATAAACAGATGAGGGATATCTATAGCAATTTTCTTTCGATGCATCTCCTGTTTTGTTTCGATTCTCATCGGAGCGAGACGGAAGATGAAACGATAACTTTTCATGTAGCGGTCGTTACGTAAGTCTACCTATCTACCTGTTTGGGGCAAGTTTAGTTTACCGCCGCATTAGTGCAAAGTGCACAAACATACGACTAAACGTGGGTGGAATTCTCAATTGCGATGTGTTACTACCAAAAAATTTCTGCACTGTGAAGAAGCACCAATTTTAGCATTTTGTGAATTTCCAGTGTTTCGTTTTATCTTGCCGTCTCCGTAGCTCGACCAGAGGTAGAAATCGCGCACAAGCATTCGAATGGCTTTCCTCCCTTTCGTGAATCTCGTAAAGCTTTCCTTTCTTTAGTATGTTCGGGCATATGTATGTGCACTATGTTAGCCAGTTGGCATTTGTCGTTCCGACAGAATCTCATAAAATACACATACGAAGGAAACTGGAAGCATCTAGAACTGAAAAGCTACGGAGATGAACGTTTTTATGAAATCAAAACATCTCTCTCACCAAAAGATACCAAGAGAAAAATCAAGTTCCTTGAACGAACAAGACATTCTGGATTCGAAAAATGAAAATCTCATGCTACATAATGTGAAGAAATTTTATTATGACAAACGAATGATATTAAAAGAGTTTGCTGTCACATCCGAAAAACAATACACCAAAATTATATAAAGAGAGTAACATATGGTGGGGTATGAAAGAATACGTCTGATTATATATAATACGTTCAATCCTGAGTCAATTTTAAGTGATTTGACCACGTCGCGTGGTCATCGATGACTTTGTTATAGAGATGTTTATTGATATTAAATATTATCGTCCGTTTTATATATTTCCATCTTCGCTGCAAAATATTGAAAATATAGAAAAGGTATGAATATAATATCTAATAAACATTTTAAAATTATTCGTAAAATGAATATTTTAAATATTATTAAATATTATCAAGGTATACCTTTGATATACCTATTATATAAAATGTTATATATATTATATATGTTATATATACATATTATATAATAGAAAAAGCTTATAATAAAAAATTAATAAAATACAAAGTTCATAAAAAATAAAAGATTTTATTTTTATAAATATCCTATATGCGCGTTTATAAAAATTTAATAATATTATTGTGTAATATAATAAAATTCTTTTATTAGAAATATCGACTATGTGATATTTTATTCGATACATTGGCTATTCATTTGACGTTGATATAAATACTTTTAAAATTATTCAATATATTCGTATTCGATAGCTTTTTTCCATACTCATGATATTTTTATTTGCGTTTATTATATTTGTTAAATAACATGTACTTTATAATAGTTAAAAAAAAATAAAAAAATTATTGTAAAGATCTAATATATCAATATTGCATCATATATCATTATTATGTATCTATGTATATTATATATCCATGTATGATATTAAAAATTATTTTATAATTATATTTCTTCTTATAGTCAAAATATCAAGTGACCTGAATGGAAAGTTCAGTGCGAATCACTAGTGACACGGAAAGCGTTAATATTTGCGCTTTCAAACATTCATTTATATACATATTTTCTGATACATTAGACGTGACATGTAAAAAGCTATTTATAAAAAAAATTTTTACTATCGCTATGTGAGGAAAAATGTGAGGAAAAATTTTTAATTTCAGCATTACAACGTGGCCGTTTAGACAATGGAAGAAAATTTGGCAAAGGACAAAGTTAGCAAGTACTCAAATTGTTAAAATACTATCATCAACTCGACAGTGAATGATCGAGTTGCTCTCCTACTGTGGTGACATCTCCATTATGATAGTTGACGTTTACCCCCGATGACATGTCTTTATGTAACGAAATGTATTTGCATACCTTTCTCTCACAGAGTTGCGTCCTCAAAATCCTTTGAGGAACTCGTAGGCTGATCCAACTCCTTTGAGATGTTCGTCGTCTGCTCCAGAATGATCATCTCACATCCCTCAGGATTCTGCGTTTTCGTATTACTGGGCAATAGGGTCTCTTGCAGGGTGTTATTACCGTTACAAATCTTCTCGCCTCTGCAACTCTTCTTGATTCTCGGAGTGTTACTATTGGAGTTTCTTGAATAACACGGCAGGACCTTAAAAATTTATATTTTTAATTTTTTAGTACGAGATTTCTCTCTCTCTCTCTCTCTCTCTCAACATTTAATAAACGGCATGCATTTTCTTGAAATGTACATGATTTATTATTTCCCTTATATAATACTGACTAATTTAATAATGGTCAATTTAATACTGAAAGTAGGTAATTAATTATTGTCTTTTAGTATTTTAACTAGCATTGAATTGTGATTGTAGTATAGATTTCTATATAGATTATATCAAATTGGTTAAATATTTAGACTAATTTATGCCACTATTCATAATATTATGTTATATAAACAATTTATATACGTTCATATTTATATTTCATATTTATATTTCATATTTATATTTATACTTATGTTACACATTTATATTAAATCAGGCAGATTATATATTTACAAGTAATTGAAATAATATCTCTAAAAAGTTAGTTTGGTTTTATGTTATATGAATTTCATTTGGTCAACTATATATAAGAGCGATATTTGATTTTATATGGTATCCTTTAGCAACGATATCCCTCAAGATATGGTACATTTAAATTAATTTTACATCTAAATGAAATTATTAATCGATTTCATAATTGCAGTTTATGAGAGCGCCGTAATGGGACAATCGTTAACCACATTTTATTATTGTGAAACTTAAGGTCGGAAATTGATGAAAGGGCATAATCAAGTTATAGAAGATGTGGATAATTAAAAATTAATTCAATACAGATCGAGAAAAATTAATCAAACTTGACGAGCGCGAAAAAAACGCTCGTGACTCGACTTTCACACGATACTCAAGTCTCATTAATATCAAAGTATTTTCCATGAGCGGAATTATGTTGCAAAATCAAATTTATTACAATTAATTTCTTTTAATTACTTTATAGAAAGGTGAATGTTAATAAACAATAGATCACATTAAGTGATACTATCTTTTCCGTTTTTATAACAAAATAAATATACAAAGAGAAAAATAAATGGAAAGAACAATATAATGAAAATGTAAGGAAAAGAAATAACAGAAACAAGCGACATGCAAAATCCGACACATATTTTCCGATAGAATATTAGAAAACGAGAAAATATTGCAAAATATAAAACGTCCTTATCGTAAATCTTTTTCTATTTTATGAATTCGCAAATAGCTGAAGAAAAGTCTTTTCGCGAAAAAAAAAGAGCGCAAAAGTTATTCTTTTACCATAAATTCTTGCCTCGGTAAATGCGACTATACTTGAAACCGCCAATACTCGCATCTTTGAATCGATTGAATATCCTTATTCAATGCAAATTGTATGGCATTCAATAAGACATCTGACAAAACACGTTTATGCGTATCTCGTTTATATGCGACTATCTGACTGGTGCACATTAATATCCTAAACATGTTTCATCATTTCACGAATATGTATACTCGAAGGGAAGAAATAGTTCTGCTACAAATTAATTTCGGCGCGAATTCTAGTTTCTCCTCAACGTGCAATTGAGAACATAATACATCAGATTCTTGCTTCTTCGACATAAACAGTTCTGCCCTAATTACTTAAAGTGCATCCTTGCACGCTCCTTAGAAAGCATGCATGTAGGTAGTTCTAGATGTATTAAATGTATGGCAATGTAAAATTATATTATTCGTAACTAAAAAAGATATATTATGTAGAATACATTGGAACGAACTTTGTTTTTTTCATAAAAATATTACCTAAATTCCTTACTTAAGTAGAAATTTAAAAAGCTGGAAAATTTTTAAGTAGAAATTTAAATTGCTGAGAGCTTTGCATTTTCGAGAATTCACTTACTTCGAAAACGTCGAGAGATACAATTTTTAACGCATCATTTCTGTAGTTGTACGATTTCGTGAAGATGGATTTTATTAAGTATACAGAGTGAGTCATAAATATGTTTTAAAATTTCGCATGTTTTTGGATAAAAAGAAAGAATAAATAAATATTCTATAAATTTCAAGCGACAAATGTTTTGTTATCGAAATAATGAATACAAATGATGTAAAATAATGATTAAATAAAATCAGCACAAGAAAACTATTTCTTTCATGTAGAAAATCATAACAAATTTATTTTTTTAAAAAAAGGTCAAAAAATGATGCGTGCTTTTCTTAGAAAAAACTACATAAATTATTATGTGCGCTTGTATGTGCAACCAACAAAAATATCCACATGAAACTTTTAAATAAAGTCATTATTTGATACTGTATTTATGTTTGATACTGTATTTATTTCGGTAACGAAGATTATGATCTTTATATTGGATGCATTTGTTCTTCCTTTACACGAACACATTCATAAAATTTTAAAACGTTTATAATTCACCCTGTATAAAAGTATTACGTATATGTGCTCTCCGACTGCATTAAAAATGATCTGCTTGCTCGTATATATCTCGCAGATGAATGGAAAGCAGCGAAATAGACGGATTTTTCCGATATAAGCTTCATAAAATCCAGTTTAGCATTGGCCCTTGTGATATGAGACTCATTAATGTTAATAGATATGAATATAGTAATATCAAATCATGATACTATTTTATTTAAAAGTTTGAAGTGGATGTTTATTATTTATAGGAGATGCTCCAAGTATCCTCCATTTTTCATATGAAAGAAAATATCTGATTTGATATTCAATTATTTAAAATTTATTCATATCTAATTTAGCCTTAATTTTCGTAATGTGATACTCAGAGAAATAAAAAGTTATAGCTCGTTGCATATACACACCTGCTTGAATTCCTTGCGGAAATTGTCGTTGAGCCAGGCGTAGAGAAACGGATTGTAACAAGTGCTGCTCATGGCGATGCAGTGCGACATGAAAAAGCAGAATCTGTAGTAGGACCAGTCGTTGGCATACGAATAGAAATCATCGACGACATTGACAATATTGAGCGGTAACCAGGATACACCGAATATAGCAACCATGGCGATCAGCATCCGATTAGTCCGGCGTTTCCTCTCGCGATCCGCTTCTTCACGCTTGCTGGTCTTGGTGCCGGGTTTGGCACGCGCCCGATCGTTCAGCTTAATCGATACGCATATATAGCAAAAGGAGATTACAAAGAATGGCACAACAAACTGGAGTATCGATGTGAGCGAACTGAAGACCTTGCGAAATGGCTCACTGGGCCAATTCTCCTCGCAGAAGGAGATATACGTCTCCTCTAACTGCATGTAAAGCCCATATGGCAAGGTAAGTAACAATGCGATCACCCAGATACTCACGATAATCGCTAAGCACATCTTAATCTTCATGCGCGGATGGAACGGATAGATAATCACTAGGAACCGATCGACGGCTATGCTTGTCAGCGTGAGCGTACTGATGTACACGCTGACGCCCTGGGAATAGGGCACCAGGTGACAGAGAGTCTTCCCAAAGATCCAACCGCTCAAAAAAGTGTACAGAGGAGTAAAGGGCACGGCCAGTACGCATAGCAGCACGTCGCTGAGCGCGAGATTCGTGATGAAGAGATTGGTGACGGTGTGCATCTGGCGGTTTCGACCGACGACGAAGACTACCAGCACGTTACCGAATATGCCCAGCACGAAGATAATGATGTAGAACAAACAGAATATTATTTGCACCGACAAATTCGACGTTATGTCCTCCGACACATAGCTATAGTTGCGCGCTGACGAGTTCTGCATGATGATTAATATTACCGACGACGTTATTTGCGTTATACCATTATTCACGATGCATTTTTGAAGACTGTTAGATCAATTATTCGTGTTACACGACAACTTCCTCTTCTTCTTTCTCCTTCTTCTCCTTTTTCTCTCTTTTTCTTTGTTACTATTCCGTCGAATCGATCATGCATCAGTGATACGCTGACGCGGATGAATTCGCTGATGGTCCATCTCTCAGAACGAATGCGAGGCGGAAGAGATCCGGTAATGCAATTCGACGAGATGGGAATTATCCGGAAGAAAATCCAAATGATGTATACTTCGTTGATCACGAGAGAGAAGTGAATTAATTTCTCATGGAGCTCCTCGCTCATTAACGTTAACAGCACTGCTGTTATTCCACGTGGCGGACGTTCAGGCGTCGGAGAGTTCTGATAAGCGAGTTATAGCCTCAGATAAGGAGATTAACTCGAGTTTCGTGCCGCGGTATCCTTGCAGGGCCAACTGTTTGAGGGCATCGATTACACTCGACGCGTATGCAAGCTTTGCAACTCTTGCTCGACTTCTGCCGAGATAATCCTTTAAGCACGATTTAATTTAAGTTTAATTCTCTGACAGTTTAAAGATAGATTAATGAGGTGTATCGTGCTTTTATCTCTTATTGAATATTTAATTATTTTTTTATATCACATCAATTATAAAAATTCGTTTCATCCATCGTTTTTTAGTATCCGAAGTTAAAAATATTTTCTTTTTTCCACGATAAGACCATTTTTCAAACAAAATTCACGTTGGAACAGAAAACAGCCAATGTCGTAAATAAATGATGAATTTAGAGGTAACATCCAATTGCCTTGTTCATTAATTTACAAGGCAGCAATGAATAAATATTTAATTAAAGAGCATAGTACAGGCAGATAAGCGGGAATGCTACTAAAAAGCCAAAGGGCGTTGTATATTTCATTTTACTCCTGAATTATAGTATAATAGCTTTACGCTGCTCTTTTCGACAATTCACAACAGAGAAATACTCAATTGTCTAAAGTCATTTGTATTAAAAATTTCTTTGACTATTTACAAATACGGTATGTGAATATTATATGCTTGCTGATATATTAATAGAAACGTCGATTGCACATCATTTGTTGGGCGTTCACGTTATACACGGAACGAATGGCAGCGACAGTAAGCAATTAATATGTTTCGCGACAAAATTTTCAAACTTTCTGGGAAATGATGGTCGTTTCTCTCGCTGAAACAAGACATTGGAGAGCAATTAGGAGCACCGATTATGACCTGGTCGGTGTGGGCAAAACCGTCAACAAAGTTTGGTGGTGTCGTCATCACCGTCATCAAATAAGCGTTTCGGAAAGTTTCGAGCGGCCGACAATACCGGCCACGTTATGCTTCACGAGTTTTGGAAGTGAGGAGAGAAAGAGAGAGAGAGAGAGGCTATTTAAAAAGCTTGGCAGAACTCGTAGGTTCTCCTCAAGATTGTTTTGTCATTAAGAATCGGAAATAGGATTCGTATATTCATGACAGCTCTGCGTTTCTCGTTTTTCTTTCTCTTTTTTTCCTTCTTGAATATTGAATAATAATATTGTCAAAGAACGATACGACGATTTTACTGATATTTTTTAACGGCTGCCGCGTACGGATTTGCTTACGCGCGGTTAAGGGGTAAATTACACTGAGCGAAAACAATTTTCCACTCGTTAGATACGCGATGCGTATTAATCGAAGATTAATGGAATCGCGTTACGTGCTACATCGTTGATGGACACCGATTTTAGCGACTATGATAGATATTTTAATGAATTCAATATAAACTAATCTCGGTATCGAGAGTATCGAGAAATTATTATGGGAGGCTTAGAGAATGAGGAACATTTGTTAAAACGTACACTTTAAACATAAATTATCGAGCGATTGATGAATTAGTGAATCTGTTGTTCAATTTTATTATATCATGTATATCAATAAATAAGAACAAGAAATAATGTTTCAAGTACAGATTTAAATATAGGTATACTTAAATCTTAAGTATAATATTACGATATATTGTAATTACGATGTATTTATAATATATCATAATTTTGCATTTCTATATATAATATATTAGTATATATCTTCAGTTTTTTTAATCAAATAATTCCTTGTTGATTTATCAAACATTAAAAATTTTTTTATTATTATATTATGTCTCTCTATAATTTAATAATTAGATGGCAAGTTTATTACATGTAATAACTTTTATTTTCATTTTTATATATAACGTAAAATATAATATATATAATAAAATTTTAATTAATGATAACTAACAACTGATAATTTAATATTTATAATAATCTTGCAAATAATTACGACATTGCTATAAAAAAGGAGAAATAACTCCAAAAAAGTTATGTACGAAAAAAGAGTGCTCCGAAAGCACACATTTGAATAAATCTCTTTTTAAAGTTCTCTTCTCTCCTCCCAACTTTCACATCTATAGCTTAGAGGTTCTAAGAAGATTAAACAAAAAAACAGTAAACAAAGAAAATAAAATGAAAAAGATATGAAAAGTGATGTACCGTGAAAGATCACATACGCTTGTACACGTGCGACATCAATTTCGGCCACCTGTTGAAGAATCCGCAGAGTTAGAAAATCGCGGCAATTTCTTCTATCACGCGACGGAGACGGTTAATAAAATTTGTTCACTAAATTTTATCGAGTTGATAAATAAAGTTCTTAGAATCTATGTCACGATACCGCGCGGATTTTTTACGCGGACATGATTACCTACGTAGGAGATTTAGGCCGGTACTACTACTGGAGCTCGCGCATCCTCGGGGGATCCGCGAAGCGAGGAAACGAAGACACGCACGCAGAAAAATATGAAAACTAATCTTACATACACTCACTCACAAACGCGCACTCAGACGCGATTGTTCCTCTCTTGTAATTCGTCGCAGTTCCATTCGCAACACGTTCATCATTCTTCCCCATATAGCACACTCTCTAAGGGACGTTCTGAAGGACGTTTCCTACGAACGTCCCAACATCCTAAGAACGTTCCCAGAAAGATCTCTAAGATGAAGTGTACTGTATGGATCTTTCACGGTGGAGCGTCTGTTACATGCGAGTACGTTTGAGTATCGTCCAGAATCTAGATTATCCGAGGAAAGCACTTCTCCTCACGAATTTCGTTATCAATCCATTTATCTATTTCTTATCTTCTTTTTTTTGATACGCGTGGAAAATCGTGCACGTCATGAGAAGCATACGTGTCTCTATTATGCTCGATCTCCCTCGCGAGATGCTCAACGCGTGGTCCAGCTGTACAATGATTTTCGCGACTCATCGAGGGTATCGGGACCACGATCCCGAGACCGATCTGTCGTGCTCGCTCGACTCTCTCATACTAACGCGATCACCACAAAGCGTCGCGACGCCCCGACTACGTACACGCGCTGCTTCCCTGTCCGCGACTGAGACGCGAGAAAATCGGCTTTGAGCCTTCAGGGAAACCGAGGGCGGCTTCGCGCGCAGGCGTATGATCGCGTATGATGCACCTATCGCAATGTATCTATCTGTAGGCGAAGATATATTTATAATGGAGTATTTGATGATGTCGATATTTATCCATGTAGTAAAACCTTCAAAGGACATCCTAAAAATGTTTAGATGACGTCTAAAGGACGGGCCTAGAGACGGGTCCATTAGATAAAGTATTGTGCGGATAATTTTAAATATTGAGCGGAACGTATGTCGCAAAAAGGTGCACATTTTCTTCCCCCTCATTCTAAAAATATCATTGTAAAAATTTAATATCATAGATATTAAATATAACTCTTACGCTTTTAACGTCAATCAAATTTGGTAATCAAAAATCAACATTTTGATTATCATGATGTCAAAATGATGTCGTTTTGACTTTCTTTTGATTTGGTTCCTTGGAATAATGTGAATTTAATATTATGTGGTGTTAAATCTTGATCTATTTTATATCTACATCAAGATTATGAGAATTATATAGATGTCAGCATGATGTTAAATCCACATCCATATTTTCTAGAGTCCGCGTAATTTTGGTCCATTTTGCACCTTCCTTACGAGCAAGAAAACGGCATCATTTAAATAGCGTTATCTTTTGAAAGCTTCTTTTAGTTTTAAAAAGATTTTTCAAATAACTGATGATATTTTACTATATAAAATAAAACGATAAATTTAACGAACCTATTTATAAATGATTTTTTAGAATATCTTCATTTTATTGAAGTCATTTGTTTTTTCGTTTCGTACAAACAAAGAGGATTATTCTTCTATTTCTATATAACAATTGATTAATAAATTAAAATAAGTTGATTAGCTATTGGATTTTGTATGAATAAATAGAAAGGAAAAAAATTTTATATAAAAACACAAATAACAACCGTGTTTTTAGCTCTAATTTTTCCGGTTTTATTGTAATCGATTATCGAGATTATTTTGATTATCGAGAACTCTATGTAAAATTGTTTTATTGTCATTAATAAATTAAAATGAATTTTAGAATTATATCTGAATAGTCTAGTAGACTAAACCAGCAAGTGAAGAAACAGACATAGTCTTACAAGAATTTTCGTAAAATTACTCGCTCTTACATTTATTATTATTGTTATTATGTATGACAATAATAATAAATATAAATAAATCTTTTTTTTTGCTTCGCTTGGAATGGAGTACCAAGATGAAAACAAAAACTACAAAATGCTTCATTAATTCAAGCTATTAATTCAAGCGAACAGCAAGGTAATGTGTAGAAGCTTAAAGTCTCTTTTTTTCCGCGTATTTCCGCTTTCCTGTTACCATTTCGCTGTTTACCATTTGATGACACAAATTGACACAAATGTCGTTCAGTCTTTGTTACTCATTGAATGCTAAACAAAGACAGAACACTTATGTCTACATATGTTATTTACTCGTTTCTATAAATATAGTTTAGTTCCCCAAACAACACAAAGTATTGTCTAAAATTGTGACATAAGACGCCTTTAAATCGTCTTTTACACGCAAAAAAGTCTTGTGACCTGATTTTAGACCTGATTTTTCTTTTTGTTGTTTGGATTTAATTTCGGTTCTAACTAACTCTTTTTTTTAAGAATTAAAAAAGATGAAAAACAAGTTGTACTAGAAATATTCTAATCTCTAAAAGATCCTTTCAAATGACAATAGCAATTTTAAATTTCCAATCTATTTTATGAAAATTTGATTTTTCTAATTATTTTAAACTAATTTTTTTTAAAGAATCATTTCTTTGTAATTATTTCGAAACGATCATTTTACAAAAAATTTTTAGCAAATTGATTCAAAAAGAACTTAATTTATTAATAAAAATGGACATAAGTTCTAACTCGTAAAATTAGAAAAAGATAAAGAGTAAATTAAACCGAATTTTACTAATATAAAATTAATTTTATATTTGTAGAACTGGGTCTAAATGGAAAGCACTCTCGTTAATTTAGTAAATTTATGATCAATTAAGCCAAAAATAAAATATTTATTTCATGTAGAATCTATGTTTTCGTGATTTATCACTATGTTTTCGTGATTTATCACGATCTACTTCATGCCACGTGTCGAGAGCTATGTCAAGGTGGCGGCCAAAAATACTTGAGATTCTCGCAAGTCCAAGAGTGTTCTCCAGAATCTAATAAAGTTGAAATGAATATATATTCTTCGTGCAAAGGTCCACTAGTATGTTCAGTTTCGGGGTGAAGAGAGAACAAAGAAATTTGTGCGGCAAATTTGCGTGGGAAAAGAGAGATTTCCATCTTATTAATTGTGGAACAATTCTTTGACTCGGATATGCTCATTTGGATGAGCGGATTCCTATCGCGAGATATACCAACTATTTCACATTCGTTCTGAGATGAATGAAATGCGGGATTTTATGCTCACGGTAAAGAAACGTCGATTGGAATGTTGGGAATAAAAAGTCGCCGAGAAAGAAGAGTATAATATCCGTATTTTATATGTACCGCTATCAGATTGATAATCGGGATAATTCGTATATTACGTTGCAATGCCGAGCGAGCGTTGGTTGAAAATTCGCTGGTCATCCGTTAGAATGCAGCACGCGACAGAGCGATAAAACTGCGCGCTTTATCATAGACATATATTGTTCGACTACTTGAACTTCGATAATTAAATTAGAGATAAAATGTATTTTTTAATGGAATCAGTGATATATGACCTTTTTTTATTCCTCTAAAGAGATAATAACGCAATTTTTAAGATTAGTAAATAAATATTGGAAGTAAAATGTCAATAAACGGAGATATAGTTGTACGAGCGTAATTTAAATATTTAAGAAACGTAAATATAATAATAATAAGAAGCAAATTAAGTTATCGGCTTTGATGAATAAATCTAATAAATTTAAAAAAAGATGTTATTTTTCACTTTCTTAATAAATAATTTATGCGCTATCACTCGGTGTTGGCTCTTATTGAGATTTTTCTCTAATATAAATATATTAATTACGAAATGTATCAACATATGTATATTCTTGTTGTTACTTTTTTCCTAATTCACAATATAATAATAATATAGTAACATAATGTCTACTGTATTCCTTACAAAAATCCAATTTAATACTGAAAATTACTTATTTTGAGTATTAAATGCGCTGAAGAATAATATTTCTAATATTCAAAATAAATCATTAATCATTACTTTTCAATGTTAAATTTCTATGAAAGGATGTTTTTAATATACGACAAAAAAGATTATTTGCAATTACTTGCAATTTACAAAAGCACGAAGCATTTTCGGAGTACTGTATATATGAATTTATGCTACAAATTACATCATATATTTAACTGCGTGATAAAGATGAATCAAAGGTTACGTGGATAAATGGGAGACACGGATGTTTTCATAAAAATAGTACGATTATAAAATACAGTAATTTATTAATAATTAATCATTTATCGTCAGCGTACTCATCATGATAAATTAAAACTTGCAGATATTTCATCTTCTTCACTATACACTACACGTTTTGTCACATTTGTTGCGCAGCTTACAATATACAGGTCTCGGTTTTATCTATTTTGCTATTTATATATATATATATATATATATATATATATATATATATTTTATATATATATATATTTTTTTTTTTTTTATTTCGATTTATTTTTTTTTATCTCTTTTAGAGAGAGCTGTTTTTCTAGAGTATATAAAATTAAAACAGAGAGTTAGATAGAG
>Ga0157364_1003641_pt1 | contig 15024 bp, 15 predicted proteins | sample AttsexASBM2_FD_111476 | JGI IMG/M metagenome (GOLD analysis project Ga0157364, IMG submission 111476) | Fungus gardens microbial communities from leaf cutter ant in Ribeirão Preto, State of São Paulo, Brazil - Atta sexdens ASBM2 | ecosystem: Host-associated > Fungi > Mycelium > Unclassified ... | reverse complement strand
TGTATGTATGTATGTATGTATGTATGTATGTATGTATGTATGTATGTATGTATGTATGTATGTATGTATGTATGTATGTATGTATGTATGTATGTATGTACGTATGTATCCGAACATCGACACTTCTGTTAAACGCGTCGACATAGTCGATCTGATAATACATATATATAGGTATAATAGGTAGAGTATAAGGCTTTTTTTTCATTCAATCGTAAGCTTCAGTTGCGAACGTTAAGACACGAACTGAATAAAAGAATATATACGTCGAAAATCGAGCAAAAGGAATATCGTGTCCGTCAAGGCCACCGCCATCAAAGGAAAAAGCAAGATATTGGGAATGCTCTGGGGAAAAAACATCAAAGTCGTCAATCATGCTCATCATCAATGTCATCAATGCCACCGAAATATAAGTCATAAAGTATAAATTCGATAAACTCGAGAACAAAGAAAACGTAGAAAGCTGTGATACAACATTGATAAACTCACGAACAAAGAAAATACGTAGAAAAAAACATAATAAAACGTGTAGGAGCATGTTCGCAATTCTTAAAAAGAGGGGAGGTTAATCCCTCTTCAATTCTAAAAGTTTTACTATATACGTAACAATTTATGCGGATACGATCAGCTTGTGATACTCACTTGTACGAACGGTTGAAAATGTATTTCATCAAAGAGCAGTGCATCGTATGAAACGAAGAAGAACTGCAGTAACATGTAAGTTTCGACGTTCTATACATAAAAAAGAAACGTTTTTTTTTTTACATTACGTACGTACACAGCATGGAGCATCGCGCGATGCGTTTACAAAGCAGATGTTACAACCTGACGATTACGAGCTACAAGTATTTGGAATCAACGTTGCTCCGCCCAATTACATGGAGATCGCTCTTACTGGGAGATCATCGCGGACATGAACTGTCGCTGTCTCTCGAAAAGGGGCTCGTGAAACTCTCTACGAGCAACGATGGAATATTTACAAGATGCTTCGAAATAAATACAAGGACAATTTTATAAGCGTTGAACCACTAACCGTCAAAGTTTGCATGCTGAATGATGCTACGCTCGATTCTTCGTTTGTATGCATGACGATGACCGAAATGACACTACGCCGTATATTTGGATGTAACGTTCAAATGATAATAGCCCGACTCGTCGATACGATTAATGTCAAGTATATGCAATTCTCCAATATCGCGTTCGAAAACATTATACGCGATAGCAACATCTTCAATGAACATCAGCTCATCGATTGTGAGCTATTGACTTTAATTTTTAATATGTATGAAAAAAAACGATGTAATATGTGCGTGCGTGCGTGCGTGCGTGTGTGTGTGTGTGTGTGCGCGCGCGCGCGCGTGTGCGTGCGTGTGTGTGCGTGTGTGTGTGTGTCAGGGAGGGGGAAGTGCCTCACAGACATTGGGAAGGGGGAAGCGCGTCACCAGGGTCCATAATAGAAGGGTTCGTTCCTTCTCTCTCTCATTCATTGCGTTCTCTCTTTAATCTATGTTTAACCTTGTTCTCTCTCTCTTACCCATTGTAGGATGCAATCCTCTTTCCCACGTTGTCTTTTCTTCTTGTACATGATTTAATTAAGTAAATATTTACGATTTTTAATGATTCGACTTAGAAACTAATTATGATAATATTTTTATGAATTTTTAATAATATAACCTAGTAACACTACTAATTATAATATTTTTTTTTGTCAATGTAATACAAATGGCCAAGCGTGCTTTCTTATTGACTAATTTAATACTACTACGAAGATGTGAAGAAGAAGTGGCGAAGATACTAGGGATAAAATAATTTTAGAAGAAAAGATTTTATTTTTTAACATACATTTATTTATCATGTAATGCAGTATGTTCAATATAATCTAAATAGACTATTAGTTCACATTCTACAATAAAATTTTTATCATAAATTTTGTAGAAAATGTTTGCAGCATCGCTTTTATTAGTAATACAATTTTGTCTTAAAAATGACACAAAATATTCAAATTTCTTACTAAGTGCGTATGTTGACTCAGTTCATAGAATACATGCTCAATACATTGTTCAAGTTCAAATAAGAAAAGCAGTTGTTGATTTCATGTACAAATATATGCCATTTAATGTTAACTTTATGTTATTTGTATCATATATTTTAATAAATTCTGCATTTAGATCTTGAATCGATGATGATAATGGGACTGTTGACTGCATTAATCGCTCGATATCTGTACGCCTCTCGATAAATGCCTTCGTAGCATAAAGTATGAACATGCGATTGCCTTGATTATTGCCAATCGCAATTTGCAGATAAGATATAGATCCCATAACGATCTCAATGTCCAGGAACTTATATGCTGTCGATATCAATGCATATTTCCTCATCAAGTTAGGAAGGATGTAGGGGCATATTCGAAGATGTACTAGACGATGTTCGAGAAAATGCGCTGTAGAAAAAAAGAAAACATCTAAATAGATCTTACAAAAATACATAACATATAATACGTATAAGCAAATATTTTATAAAATTAAATTATAAATTAAATTATAAAATTAAAACTTACTGTCTTTTACACGCCTCATTCTGTTGAATTGGAACGTAATAATTCATGGCTTGAGATATTTTATTTTCTCAGAGAACTTATAATTAGCAATAGCTGTCTGAACTCTGTTGAAGCTCTCTGAACGACTGATGCGGTAATGTTGCCGCTCTTCTTTTAAACAGTGTTCCCTTCTGCATTTTTTTTACATACCCTAAAATGGAGGGGATTTTTTTTTTTATATACATTATACTTTGAAGAACAATTGCGTGGTCGAAGGATATCAAATTGACACATCATAAGAATGCACTCTAATGATACGAGGGCAAGTTAATAAGTATTTAGAAAAATATAGTAAAACACATTTTTTTTGATCGATTCATTTTTATTTCTCAACATAGTCTCCTTTTAGCTCGATTTAGCATTGATCCAACGATTCTCTAACTTTTTCAAGCCGTCTGAATAATATGATTTGTTCAACCCTTCAAATAAGTGTAAATCTCTGTTTCGGCGATGAACTGCTCTCTGATGGTGAATCTCTTTCCTCCGAATCATTTCTTCAAGTTTGGAATAGTCGCAAGGGGTGACTATAAATCTGGCGAATATGCTGGATGGGAAAGCAATTCGTAGCGGAATACGTTGAATTTGACCATCGGTGTCGGGCACGTGTGAATCTATGCTTATGATTTACAATGAGCAAACGCGGCACCCATCTTGCCGGATAACTTTTTCATACCCAATTGTTGGTGCAAAATTGAAATCACTACTATGTGATATGCTTGTGACCTCAACAGCAGCTCGCACATTTTAACTCGTCGATCAGTCAAAAACAATATCGTGGACTTTGTCGATGATTTCTGGCGTAGCAGTTTCAATTGGACCGAACGAGGTGCATCACATGCGGATGTACAACTACGTTTAAATTCATTCATCCAATTGTATACGGTCGCAAACGCTGGTGCAAATGTGCATAATATGCAGTATGAACATATCCAACTTGGCTTTGATTTCTTTCGGCGTTAAACCTTTTATATGTAGATATTTGATTACTGCATGAAACTCGTTTTTTTCCATTTTGCAAAAAATACAAAGGTTGTTCGCTTTAATTGCTACAGAAATGAAATCACGCGATGAATTCTCAAAATTTGACAGTAATCAGCTGAAAGATGCTACTTGTCAAAAAGTAATGTGACATGACACTGCGAGTGTCTTCTGACAGATTTTCTAAGAACTTATTGACTTACCCTCATATCGAATCTTTTTTATCTAAGGGATCGGCGCTAATGACAATAAAATCTGTCTGCTCCTACTCTCTTTTCAAAAATGAATTTCGAGGCAGTATATTCAATTGTGAAATTTTACTTATCGATAGAAATTGTGAGTTTGTTAAACTACACAATGACACATATCGCAAGAATGCACTTTGATATCTGATCTGATCAGATCTTTTTTTTTATCTTTAAAGATCAACAGTAAAGTCTCTGTTTCCATTCTCTTTTCAAAATATTTTTTTTGGTCTATCTTTACGACTGCGATAAAAAATCACGCCTTCAGAAACACGTTAAAACTTGTTGAAACATGTTCAAACATGTTAAAACATGCAGCAAATGATGCATCTTTCCATATTATATAAAACGAAAAGATTTTCTTCTCTAAGAATTCATTTTATCAGCAGTCGAGCAACAATCGAGTTGCAGTTCAAAGTGACAATATGGCTCAAACGGAGCGTGATCTCATAGCGCAAGCCGCTCAATTGAATACGCGAGAAGAGTTTCTTGCGTGGGAACAACGTTGCGATAATTTCGAATCGCTGGAGGAAAGTCGCGCTAAACGTCCGCGATTATCGATTGGAATTAAATAATTGTTGATTCGCTCATATTGCGCGATTCGAAAATTTAAAAGACACGATGCGTCATTTCGTGCAGTGGGTGCCGGATAGCGTGGGACTTCGATGGCGCGAGATTGATACGGCGTTTAAAAGTCGTATATTGACCGGTGCTGTAATAAACTCTGAGCACGTCGAACCTCGCCAATTCCTCGAAGATGCGAGAGAGATAGTGCTTGAGCGTGCAAAATGTTATTCAGAATCATGATAATGTTCATATTTAATATTTTCATAACGAAAAAAAAATTATACAGTTTGTAATAAATTTGTAATAAATTTTATCGTTACAATATACTATTCTTGTATACTCAAGAGTTGTGTGAATTATCAAATTCTAATCATTTCACATAAATCTTGTCTCCCTTTTTTCTTCCCAACGCAACATCTTTTCAACAAGATATACATTGGGATTAGCGATGCGATGCAACTTATATTCGTAGAATTCTCTAGCAACAGATTTCCCATGGTAATCTTCCAGTAGATATCCAGTAGATATCATGGAATTAGTTTTTATATACTTTGATGATTCTAAATCGTGATCTAATTTGACTTTTCTCAAAGATGGTCTTGAATTTGCTCACACGTAACGAATCACTTTGAATCATGCGAGTGCGATAGCCTTTACGCTACTGTACATCGTACTTAAGAGTTTGTCAGCAATCATGGGAATTACATCGATGAGCCGCATACCAATAGTTCGATGCTATCGCGTATTTGTACTCAAACACGAGACGTAAAAGCAAGTCGATCCATTTATAATTTTCATTGTGCGTAAATTGTTTCCATCGTTTTTCAATGTACGATTGAATCGTTCAACGACAGATGCCTTCATTATGGAATACGTTGAATAATGATTTATGTTGTGTTTTTTCAAGAGTTTTTGCACGTTTGCGTTGTAAAATTCTTTTCTTATATCGGTTTGCAAATTTTTCTTCCGTCGTCTCAAATTATCTTTGCGATCACTGTAGCCATCTCATTTCCACTCTTGATTTTCAGTGGTACAGCCCATGTGTGCTTACTCAATACATCAATAACGGTGAGAATGTAGTAGTAACCTTTGAATCGTGTGTAAGGGCGTATCAAGATACGATGTGGCATACAGACCTGCCACAGATCTCTATGCCACATCGTATCCGTAAACTATGACACGTCTGCGTGGAAAATTTTTTCTCGCCAGAGCATGCAGCTCTTTCACCAGTCGCTTTTCGAGATTTTTTTTTTTTCAAACATGTTACGTTGTAGACATATTATGTTGTGATTATTGCTGTATAATGCGTAAAATATCACAAACGTTACTTATCTTGCGCAAACATTGTTCATCATTTCGATGTCAACTAAAATAATTGTGTATCCCGTTTCAATTTATAATAAAGTCAATTTCATGAAGCTCCTCGATAATAGACAATATTTCGTTATCGTTATGACTTGCCTGACGCGAGTCCTCAAGCAATCGGACGATCCAGTAGCTCGTTAGGATCATCCCAATGAACATAATCGATTTTATTACCATTTAGGGTAATATTATTATTATTATTATTACTATAATCGATTTTATTACCATTTATATCCGTTCAACTTGTATCTTACCTGATACCAAGGGTGCTATTATATTCTTATATTTATATCCTTTGTTACCCAATATTAGATTATCCGCATTATAGCGTCTATGAGCATTCGTTGCCAACAATATACTTTTATACTAGTTTATTATCCTCTGTATAAATAGTGTCATCGGGGATTCTTTTGAAAATTAATTCGTACAAACCAGGTGTATCTTTGTACTTTACTCCATCTACGATCACAAAGTCATTCGTGTCATTCTACATCGAAATATTTGTCACTGAGCATCGTGCCGTTCTCTGAGGTATACGCCATAAATGTGATCGATCGCTTTTTCTCTGTTACCACCGAGAAGCATGTTTACGTATTTTTGTCCAAGTGCCTCCAATTAATTATGCAACTCCTCACGAACTTGCCGTGTTTGCAAAAATTGTTTAACTAACGTTTGCAAAGATTGTTTCAAACGATTCATTGGGCATTTCATAAACGTCTTCGACTGAGGGAACGTGCGAACGTTCGTACGATAATTTGTGTGATGTTATTTCACAAACTACGGACGAAAAGAGATAATGTTACTAATGATACTACTAATGAAGAACACCATGATTCGTTCTACCTTATGTTCCATCGATTTCTGAGAAATTCTTTACTATTATCAAAAATATTAACGTGAAATTATTTTTCTTCAGTTTGAATAAGCTTAATAAATTCATTAAAGTACAGAAGGATACTCTCCCAAAATTCTCCAATAAAAATGTTGTTTATAAAATCCCTTGTAAAGATTGCGATGCGTATGTTGGTCAAAAAGGTCGAAAATTATTCACGATAATATTTAAGCAATCATTAATAGCAATAACAAGAAGCAATCAGCGATCACAGATCACCGACTTAGTTTCAATCATGAATTTGATTTAGAGAATATCCAAATTCTTGATAAGAAAAGATTTCTCAATAAACATTTTACAAATTCAGAAATTCATATATACATGCAGAAGAATGGAAAAACAGACACGGATTGCTTGTGCACTACTTATATGCTTCTTTATTAGATACGCTAAAACAATATTGAGATTTGAATTGGTTATAGGTTGACTCTCTTATTATTCACTGTCATTACTTGTTTAGAAATCCCCTTATCACTTTGTAATGTTCAATTTCAAATGACACATCAAGATGAACTGACATCCAATATTTATTAATAATATTAATTAATTAATCCAATATTTATTAATTAACCGATATTAATTCGAGAAATGATTTGTTTTAATTTATATCTTATGAAAATTATGAATCAATGTTTGTGAACTTCTTTGTTGAGGTGAGTCATATAGTTATTACTGATTTTATAATTATTGAACTAACAGTAAAATTGTATATATATTGTATGTAATAATTTATAATATATTGATTACTACATTTCTGTCAATCTTCGAGTGACTTACTTTCAACGATGTATTATATTTTACTTTTTCGCTAAAGATGATTCCAAAGTGAGCCGAAACATTAGATATAATAAATGAAGACAACCATCAATATCTGAGTATTATCTGTATCTCCTAACTCTTCGCTCTTACATCAGCGTAAGACTCTCATTAGTTTTGTTCTGAATTTCTAATTATTGTTTTTAAGATTGAGAGTCCTTATTTATATATTTATGTAATTGATAATTCGTGTGGTTCAGGAGATAATTGGAATTGACGTAACGTTCGATTCTTTTGTACGTTGCTTTTTAGACGACGGTATTAATTGAAGCCATGAATTATATATTCAGAAGCCATTATCATCATTATCATCTTTATCATCATGAACATCTTCATTATTTTCATTTTTTCTTTTCTTAATATTTTGATTCTTTATAACATTGACTTCTTTCTTAATTGGTTGAGATTCATCATTAGCGGTGTTCTCGACAAACTGTTTTAGAGTTGTTCAACGATAGGCTTGTTTCTCCAATACTGTTCCTCTATTTTGCCGGTTTTTAAAGCGCGATACTTTTTACGAATCAAGTCACTCGTTTTCGCAAATTGTTTCGCTATCCTCTCGCGATCCTTGAGATCTTTGCTGTTATCTATGTTGCATTTAAAAGGAAATGTTGTGTAGTTGACGTATTGACAACGACTAATTACGTTAAGGTATCGCATACTCATTAAATCCTTTTTTGTATCGTCCAATCGTAAGTGCACTGTCTTTGTCTATCACTACGAATCCATACTTTTGTTGCCAACAGCAACGACAAAGTTCGCAAAATTCTCGTAAAACATGTCGGTGTTTACATGATTATTGTATACATGTTTCACATTGATACCGTCTTGTTTGAACAGGATCAACAGATTTACATTATCGCGTATAAGATACTTCGGTATCTTTGCGTACGTCTGACACAGATAGAAGCAGTCGACGTCCGTGTGTCGACCCATCGCAAAGTATTCTCTGATCGCGGTTTGCTTGTCACATGCCACGTCATCGAAGATAAAAATGGAATTTGGAAGCGCCTCGTTCGGTGATACTACATTATTATTAGAGAATGTAAAATAATCAATTTCTTCAATCAGTGCTAATAAATTCTCCAAGTATTTGGCTGTTGCAACGACTTTGAGTATACGTACACGTTCTCGAAACGTATGCCTTGTGGACTTTCCAACAACTTATCAATACATTTATTTTGCCCTAGTTCGATGTACCGCAGATGATTCCGCGTATAGAAATCGGCAGCATGTTTCCATGCTTGCGTATTTTTCTTTCAGCCTGCACTTTATTGTCAACATTAGTCGCTTTGATCATCTGCGATTGTCGCACGAACTTGATATCTTCTCCCTTCATGACACTGATCTAATATTGAAAAAAACAACATCGAGAGCGGATATATAGTATTATAATAGCGTGCAAAGCGAAACCGTTCAGTATTCAAAATGCTTCTTATCGTGTCAAACAACTGTGATGTACATAGTTTAACTGCCAAAGAGTTGAAATATATATTGCGAAAATTATTTTGCTACGAGAGTTTAAGAATTACATAAATCAACTGGGACAGATTACCCGAGCATATAAAGGCTGATTCAGCAACATCATCGGTGCTTAAAACATTATAATTTACTCTGCCATCGATCGCATATTGTCCAACGCCGTTTATAAGAAATTGTCATAAGCAAATGTCAACAACAACAAAAGGATGCGGTTTTTTAAATCACGCGATAAACGCACTTCCGATCGAATTGCATATCTCCGGATATCAATTTTGTGGTCCAGGTACGTATTTAGAAAAGCGATTGGCTAGAGGCGATCGAGACATTAATCCGTTGAACGCGGCATGTCGCAAACACGACATAGCCTATTCGTGGAGCAAAGGTCTCACGAACACATAACTGACAAAATATTCGCTGAGAAGGCGTGGAAACGAATTACCGCGAAAAATTCGACTCTTGGAGAGAGAGCTGCTGCGACTATTTAGGCAGTTATGAAAACCAAAATGAAAATTGATATGGGCTTGAAAACGAAGAAAAAGCTAATGAAAAAATGAATATCGGTGGCAAAACGCGATGGTATCTTACCTATTCTATCGCTGTTGAGAGTCTTTGGCTCGTTAGCACAGCAGGAGTTATATCGCAAAAGCTATAAATGATAATAAAGCCGCGCAACAACAGTTGGAAGAACTGAAACGTCATAACCGCGTCATAGAAGATCATGGAGTTTACTCGCCCCGTACAAGCTGGACAAGGAGTCACAATGAAAAAAATAAAAAAGATTAAAAAAAACGTTAAACAGTTATCAAAAATGCCGAAAGGTGTAACATATCCTATCAACGTACAACTGCAACAACTGATAAAACGTATGCATATTCCATATTTTTATGCGTACTATCTTACCAACAGGGGAAGTGTAACGAGAGCGTAAATTTGGATGCTGATGGATCAGATACTCATTGGATGGCGTACGCGAAGCGGAGAAATCATCTTTGATAGTTTCGACAATCTTTGATCACCAAAGGAATTGGTGCGATATTTGGACATAATGTGTGTATCGAGTATAATCACGCGCCTTATCAACGTTACGATCAAAGTAACTGTGAATAACTGTGCCTACAGTTTTTACAGACGGTTGACGATCAATTTAAGAATTGACATTGCACTCTTTCAACTCAGTATTCATTTAAACATGTCACTGATATTTACGCTCATCGGTAAGAGTAACGTCCTCGCGGCCTGCTAGATTTCCGGCCGTAGATTTGAGCGATGGCGATTACGAGCTCGGTCTGACGAACTTCGAAACCTACCATATGATATCTAATGTAAATTGAATAATAAGTTTTATTTTGACGAAGATGACAAAGAAATTGTCATTCCCAAAGTACGAAATGTAACATAAATAAGTATCTAAGATATGCAATTCATATAATTTCATCCTAATGATGTTGCGAGAGAGAAAATGCTTCGCAAAGAAGATGAACAGTACCTACTGACATGTTCAATAATAATATAATGAAGACTGAAATCAAATGCGCTTAATATCAAACTTCACAATATTGGATCGCTGTTGGGATTTTCATTGAATCGCGTGCTGGAGTCGCAACAGTGACACGAATCGATAAATATCATCAACGTAAATATCATTCGTATTGAATGCTCGTATTGAACATGATCACGGGCGCATATAGCAACGAGTAGGTTCGTGCACATGATGATGATGAATTTTCATCGAGCGTGTCACCAGGACATAAGATATCGGAAATACTGACACAGACTATTTACCTTCCGATCATTGTACGGAGTGTTACAGATCTGACGGTTCGCGTTGTGGATAAAGACGGACGATTACTCAATTTTCGTGGAGAAGAAATCACCGTTAGATTGTATGTACGGAGGCGACATTGATAAAGTGATACGACAACGTGAAATGCTTGTTCTGAACAAGCAGGCGAAACAGATTAGAGACATAATTTTTGCTAGAGGGACGATCAAAAATATTCGATCATTCAGTAGAAGGAAGCTTACTGTATCATACGTTAAATTTTTACAATCATTGAGCTTTATTAGGAAACATCTAAGATGATTGAATATTAGAGATGAGCCGATCTTTGATGATCCTATTGTCAAGTTCGAGTTTCACACGTACAATCCGTACGTCAACATCACATACGTCAACATCACGACATAGTGACGAGATAAGGATATCCATACAACAGCAGAATTTATATACGCTATCCTGCGAAAGTGTTCTCTACATCGAAGGTGGATTGTCAAAGGAAAAAGACAAAAATTGGAGACAGCAATTGGAAGTAATTGCGTGACATTCATGTTTGACGAAATTCGATATGAACTCAATGTTGCTGAAATTGATTGTAATAGAAATGTTGGAATAACCAGTACTTTAAAGAGCTATGCATCATTTTCAAGTGACAATACAATGATGCATAATGCTGGACTTATTCCGTCTGAGTATAATGCGAAAAGTTTAATGACATCTGACGGATATTTTAATTTTTGCTGCTCAGCATGTTGTTGGACTTTTACGAAGATTACAAACATGTAGTAATTAACGCGTCACGAATTAATTTTGATACGAGCGCACAACAACAATTGCATTGTGGAAGATCCAACAACTGAATCAACGCTTGAATTATTCAATGAAAAATACAATGGCAAATGCGTTATCCTCATACCTCACGTTAGATAACCTCACGTTATCTTGATCGAAATCAATGAACTATCCATGCTGCGTACCTTGGAAAGTGGACGACATCTAGGTATAAGTTTCTATTTGTGGGATTTGTATGAGCATTCCTTATTACAAAACACAAAGCATTCGTGGATTATCAAGACTGCGACTTAGCTGGAAAAACCTAAATATGTTCTCTTTATTCTGCAATGGATGGAAGAGAGACAACTGCATCCTACAATAGGAGAGAGAGAGGACAATAAGTAAAAGAGAGAACGCAACGGATGAGAAAGAGAAAAGGAACAAATCCTTCCCCCTTCTTGATTCCCTCATACTCACACACATATATATCGTATACATATAACACATAGTGAGTTAGAATCGGCTTAACTATCCTACTTTCTTTATTTCCCATTCGACCTATGCCATGTATCCGTTGTAAGAAAAAAGAATGAATAACAAATCTGAAAATAAACGCGCGCAATTCAGAAATTAAAATTGATCTTTTTATTTTATATCATTATCGCACTACTTAGTAACTATGTTACAATGCATCGCGATTTTCAACATTTATTTTATATCATGTGTACTTGGCAATCGTATCAAAATTATATTGATGATCATCATCAGAACATGTCGTGACATGTCAAATGAAATGAATGTGAAAAAAAAGGGAGATAGGAGAAGACGACAACGCATCGAAAGAAAATGGTAATATGAGATAGCGCGCACGACGGCGGCGGCGATCCGTAACGCATTTTGGAGTAGGCGCGGGATCCGGCGGCGGCGGCGGTGAAGTGGCGGCGGCCCGCGGCAGGGTCCCAATGATACGTGATGTCACATGATGGCACGTATAATTAGTACTGCTATTTACGATAGCGAGACTTTCCCGCGCCTTTTCGTCCCTTCTCTGCGCCTCCCTCTAGCCTCATGGCTTAAAATCGGCATAGTATACCTACTTATCTATTTTGATTAATTAATCATATTATATGCGTAAGCACATCTGCAGTTTCCACATATATCATATTATTCATATACAAAAATTTTTCCCAATTTAAAGCAGAACAAGCCATTTATATACACAAGTTTCTCGCAATTAAAGTAGAATAAATCACAATAACATCAAAATAATATTAAACTGAATCGTGATTTATCAAAAAATGGCTTTTAGTAAACATTTTGAAGCCATTTTAGCATCATGATTTTTTTCTTGTATTTAAATATATTTTTCAATTAATTGCATATGATAGATTTTAAAAACATTTCTGTGAACATTTCATATAAATATTATAATATATTTCATGACGTATTACAGAATCCTTTCAGAATTGTTGCATATGAGATGTGAAAGATTGAAACATTTTTTAACATTCACAATAATTGGAGCTGTATGGGAGAATATTAACAAATATATGAGATTGTCAACGAATATATATTTAGAATATATATTCTAAATATAGAATTCGTTACACTTCGTGATGTGCCTGGCAGTGACCAATTATGGATTCTAAGTTATATAAAGTTGACTTCATATCAGCTGTACACTGCAGCGTTGCCAAGTCTGTTATTACTGCGATTCGAGAGGGAAGGGTAAATTTTTTTTTATGATAATAAAGCTTTAAATTCATATGGTAAAGTCCGATTTTTCTTTTTGTACGCAATTTGTTGATATTTCATGTGTTGAATCCTAATTTTTCAAAGTTTCCTAAGTTGACTGAGTATGTATTAAATCGGTAATTATCTATTTCGGAATGATCGCCTCCCATAAGAGGATATGCTTAAAATGATCAATTTCAGAATAACATTACAAGAAGATTATACGATCAATATTGCTCAAATTGTGGGATTATTTGTATACAGTATTTATCTACATATAAAAAAATTAAATCTAAGTTGGTTTTCGACTAACAGTCGAATCTTCTCTTAAACTTATTTAATCATTTTTTTATTCTTTATCTAATATCTTTTATTTTAATACCCATTTATATGAATTCAAATTAAACATTATTTTCCATAATATTCAAAATAAAGCGTTACAAATTTTTCTCTAAACAAAGCATTTTAGAGAAAAAGTTTCAGACAAAAGTTATATGATTTCAAGGGAAATATAAGATAGTATCATTAATTTAATCTTGACTTGTATTGTCAAGGTTAGTTGAAGTTAGTTGAGTTTGTGTTGAAAGGTCACATTAAATTTTTTAAATGTAACTCCCTATACTTTCCATTACATATTCTTGTAGCTTATCTCGAGAGCTTTCCAAAAAACTGTAATAAAATTATTTTTTCATTAAATACTTTTCGAGTTTTAAGATTGAAAGTTACAGTACTTCCGGCATTTAATATCGTATCCTAGATACGAACGATGATTAAGATTAGTGTTCTGATTTTATTTCGTTTCTCGAAGATACTCTGGCAGAATATACTTTTACGAAAAAGATTGAGATTTTAGATTTTTCTTAATTTTTTCTTGATATTTGTAGTAAGATATAGAGTGAGGTTTGTGTTTGTCTTAGAAATTCTTCGTTTTTCGTAAATACCCAGCATAACAGCTCTTGCAAAGCGCTAAAAAATTATATGCGCTTTTTTAGCACTTTGTTAACGCTTTATAAGCACTGTGTGCTACTTGAGTATTCGTAGTGAGACATAGAGTGTTTGAGGGCGAAAGATTTCTTGGTTCTTCAAACAAACGCCATTTTACGTTTCACTACGTATATTTATAAAAAACGAATTTTTAAGACAATTTCTAAGACAATCTTGTTTCAATCTATGTAGTTTTTCTGTATTTTTTCGTAAACATTTTTTTTACGAAAACATTTTTTTTATACGTAAACATGAAATGTTTATCCGTTTATATTCACTTTTAGAAAAACGTTTACTTTTGTAAGTAAACGTTTACACATATAATTATTCGTTTATTAGAAATGTTTTTCCGAATATACACATTTAAATTAGGGGGCTTGTTTTATACAAGGTGAAATACCTAAACAAAACACCGGAATATCTTGAAAATTAAACACGATAAGAAAAAAGATTTCAGACGAAAATTATGAGTCGAAGGGGGACAAATAATGATGAATCATTTAAAAAAAAAAAATTAATTTTTCAAAGTCACATAGAGGTAATACACCTCCACTTTTTTAAATGGAATGATATACTTTTTTACACAATATATTTTTTACGTATTATATAGGTGTACAACTTTGCTTCCGCCGTTTTTTCCGAAATTCGAGGCTTTATTGTAAAAAACTGGTTATACATTTATGATTCAAAGTACTGTCCATCGCTGGCCACTACTTTCTCCCATCTTTCGGGTAGCGTACGAATCCCGCGTCGAAAAAACTGATTATCTTTTGAGGCTATCCACGAATCGATCCAATTTTTTACTTCTTCATAAGAC
>Ga0157364_1003639_pt1 | contig 15027 bp, 7 predicted proteins | sample AttsexASBM2_FD_111476 | JGI IMG/M metagenome (GOLD analysis project Ga0157364, IMG submission 111476) | Fungus gardens microbial communities from leaf cutter ant in Ribeirão Preto, State of São Paulo, Brazil - Atta sexdens ASBM2 | ecosystem: Host-associated > Fungi > Mycelium > Unclassified ... | reverse complement strand
TCATTCCTTACATAGATATGAAGTGTATCTTTGGTTGTATCATAATTAGAAGACCAATGTTATGTAGTCTCTTTATATTTCAGCTCTGTGGGTGGTTCTGATCCAGGACCATAACAGAAATGGCTCTGCTAATTGTTAAAACACATGTGAAACATTCAATATTCAATATTTGAGGCTGTTCAGGTTGAATCTGGTAACTGAAAGAAAGTAGCAAGAAAGCAGCTGTTACTGAAACAAGAGACTTCCCTCTCATAACATCCTGATCCAGCTGTTATGAGACGAGAGTGTGGACAGACTTTGGCTAAGGTTAGGGTTAGCAGACATAGAACAGTAGTAATATTATTAGTCTACAATGGAGGAAGAACATGTGACCTGAAAGTCATGTGATATAGGCTAGAGTAGTCTAGAGTGGTCTGGAAGGACTTAGGGTCTAAAAGGATCAGGAAGAGTCTAGAAAGAGTTAGGGTTAGAAGTGACATCAAGAGACATGGGTTTCTCATGGTGTACACATGGTGCATGCATGGTGATGGAGATTAAAGAGTATGATGTCAGGGCATATGGACATGGCATGGTGGCCTTGAGGTAGAAGCATAGTGGATGAGTAATAGGACATGAGGACAATGCATGGACATTAGGGCAGGTAGATATTGTTGTAACATGGACCACATTGTATTTATATAAATAGAGGAGCAATGCAGTGAGGGCTCCTTGTTGAGTTCTCTTGTAATCCCCACTACTAGATAGCCAACTGAGAGCTTTGCTAAAGTAAGCAAACTACAAGTGCCATTCCGGTAAGTAGTTGCTACAACACCAGCCTGGTCAAGACTATCTTGTTTATTCTGCAAGAACTCAAGACTGATCTTTGAAACAGAAAATCAAGTTAATCAAATAATACAAAGAAATGAAGGTTTAAACAGAATAACTCTACAAACTTTCCTATTAAAAACAGACCAGCTACTAAACTAGTTATGCCAAAAGATTGTTATGTTAAGCTTAGCTTTGATATCTGGCTAGTATAAGATGTGCACTCTATACTATACTTTTGACATCTCCTGTAAAGAGATCTTATTTATTAAGCTAGATAAGTATCCCAGAAGTTAGGTATTCAGGTAAAAGTAGATCTACTCATACATGCTTCTATATATACTATAGGTGTTATGATCTAAAGCTCAAAGAGTTAAGCAATAAAACAACTCTTGTATTGAGTAACACAAGAGAACTCGATAGAATTCCTAAGACAAAGTAGTCTACCTTATATACTATAGCCCATGGTCTGTGCTAACTACTGTGCACCCTACCCTAAATGACCATGAGTATAATATGAGGCCAGCATGTGTTGTCCATGCTGTATAACGTCACTTTATTCTAGTACCTTCTACTCCATTCTCCCAAGTCTTGTGATCAGTCTTGTGACTAGGCCATCAATTTGTGACTGATGTGACAGCGTGACCGATAAACCCTAACCTGAGTTGTTCTAAAAATAGAAAAAATGAAAAAGAAAAAGAAATGAAAAGTAAAAAATGAAAAGAAAAAATAAAATAAAGTCAACTGTCAACAATCTTGACAATAGGAGGTAGTCTGACACATGGTACAGTACTTGTAATATAGACTACTAGATATGATTATCCAATAAAGTATCATTACTATCAGTATTACCTAACTATTTTCTTAGAATGAACTCTGAATACTTCTGGAGTTCTATTAGCTATATGAATTAGTATATATATATATAAGAAAATCACAAACTCTACTGATATCTATTGACAAATCTATAGAGTTTGTTACCCCTACTATATCATGAACTTCTGTTATATGTCAAAACTCAAACTTTGAGTGAAAACATTTTCTGTAATAGACTACACTTTTTTGAACTCCAAGTATATTTTGTTTTTTATAGTGTTATTACCTAAGTCTAAACTCTATGAATATTTTGTTTTTTATAACAAAGTTTACTTGGCCATACTCTATAGGAACTTTATCTTCTATAGTAGAGTTTGTCTAAACAAACTCCAAAACTCCATCTTTATCTTATCATAGATCAATTTAACTAAGATATTTGGTTACTTATAGAGCTAGACAGAGATACTAACCTCACACAATATAGAGAACTCTTAGATTATATAATAATACCTCCACTTGAGTTTATAAATGTCTTAGACACATTTCTATTATTTATATTATAGTATGCTCTAAACCCTTATATTTTATTTTGAATTTCTTTTTTTAAAATATTTTCCTGTTATATAGAAATATAATGAAAACAGAACACATAACTATAGTTACATAATGTGTCACATGAGATAAGGTTATAGAAGCATGTAACAAAACTTGTAATTATAATTATATATCACAAAAAGCTATAGAAGATGATTGAAGAAATAATATCAAAAACTTATAGAGTATACATAATAAAAATGAGAATAAAGTATATACTTTGGGGTAGGATTGATATTATAGAATATAAACCAACATTATTAGTATATATAAAAGTCAAATATGATGGGAACTATTAAGACAACTAGCTAAAGTTTATAGAGTTTTGTAGAGTTTATAATCTCTAGAAAATTCTAAGTAATATTGTTTATAACTACCAATTATACAACTTATCTTCAGAAAATTCTAAGATAACAGAATAGAGTGTATTATAACTTAAGCTCTAGAGTAAGAGCAAAAGAATAATCTTAGATTGGATAATCATAAGAGAACTCAATGAAGTTCCTAGTACAAAACTGTCTATCTTATATACACTAAGTTACTGGTCTATACTATAGCACTATTAAACTATTCTAAAAACTATATATGAAACATGTTGTAATAATATTATTTCTTTCTAAAATCTTTTACTCTGTTTCTTTGTGACTTGTGACTGTGACTGATGTGACTTGTAACATCACACTAACCCTAAGTCTAAGTCTCCAAAAATAAAATAATAAAATATAATAAAGTCTACTATCTTCAATTCTAATAAATAACTATTCTAAATATTCAAGAGTCTATTCTAATCAAGTAGAGTATTAGGTGGAATATTTGGTAACTCAGCTATAGAATAATAGAGCTAGATAGTCAGAAACTTTGATAAGATACTGTTAGATGGTAGAAGTTCATTGGTTAATAGTTAAAGAAAGTAAATCAATAGTTATAAAGAAATAAGCAGAAGGTTATAAGAAAACTCAACTCTTTTTTTGTAGCTAGCTCAAAACTCTATAGCAAGTTTGTAGTAGTAGTTGTTGTAACCTACTCAGAACTTTATAGAAAGTCTACTGTATTTAATGACCATTAAAAACTCTACTCTAAGCCTATAATGCTACTATTCTAAGTGTTGTAGACTCAAAACCTTAGAGTTGGTCAAGAGACTAAACCTTGTATAGGGTTGACACAAGAAGAACTCGATAAGGAGCTCCTACTCTATCTACCCACTATATATACTAAATAGTCTTGGTCTGTACTACAACATTATATGTCCAACCCTAAAGTCCATGCCTCTACCTCATGTCCATTACTTATCCACCATGTATCTACCTTAAGGCCACCATGCTTCCTACATGTGCCCTGATGTCATACCTTTAATCTCTGCTATACATGTGCACACCATGTGTACACCATGAGGAACCCTTGTCCCTTGATGTCATCTCCTAACCCTAACTCCTACTCTAGACTCTTCCTGATCCTTCTAGACCCTAGGTCCTTCCAGACTGCTCTAGACTACTCTAGCCTATCACATGACTTCCAGGTCATGTGCCTATCTCCTAATCCTATGTCCGTTGTAGACTAATAATATACTAAGGTTCTAACCCTAACCCTAGTCCAAAGTCTGTCCACATCCTTGCGCTATAACACTAAGCTATACTCGTAACTACTAATTCTATTATTGCCACTTTATACTTTCTACCCATCTAGTGTCAGAGTTAAAAATAGTAGACTCTATTTATAGACAATTAGTCCAGTGTATATAAGATAAATGATACTTTGTACTTGAAATTACATTGAGTTCTCTTGTATAAACCTTATACAAGGTTTCTTTTTTAACTTATTACTAAGACTTAAGTCTTTGAGTGAAAACTGATACTTAAAGAGATATTGAGATTATTAAGGATCACTAAAGAATACATCTCAGATAGAAACAAAACTTTAGAACTATTATTAGAAGAAATGTTAACAGTACCAACACTAGTAGTATATTATAAAATAGTATAGGCAGTTATACTAAAGAGTATAGTTTTAGACCCAGTATTACAAACTCAAGACTTGAGAGTGAGTCAAAAGAAAAAACCTTGTATTAAGGTTAACATAAGAGAACTTAATAGAGAACTCTGTATAGAAGTATCTATCTTATATACTAAGAGCTCATGGTCTATGCTTTATTACTTTAGCCTACCTTAACTGATTATATATTTATCTTAAGGTCAACATATATTAAACATGTTGTATGATATCATCATTCCATTGCTACTATGTGACATGTGATGGGTATGTCAGTATTATTATGCTAAACCTTAATCTAAGTTCAAAAAATAAAAGAAAGAGGAAAAATAAAAATAAAATAAAATAAAAAAAGATATTAAAAAAAACTTAAGTCCAAGCTTTGCAGTTCTGACATCTAGAATAGTTTGATAGTAACTAAACAAAGTTTGAAAACTAGTAGAGTTACAATATGAAGTGTATATATAGTATTAGCCAAATGTCAAAGCTAAGCTTAATATTATACACTTTTAGCATAACTAGTCCAGTGGCTGGTCTGTTTCTAACATAGAGAGGAATATAATTATTTCTCAAAAGAAATAATATGCAGAAGAAAATAGACCAAATAAAAGAAAATAATAATATTCAAGACTGAGATAGTTTTGTTAAAGAAGTCAAGACAGCATTCAGTAAAAAGAACAAGATAGCAAATATTAAATGGAAGATTAAAGCATTTAAACAAGAAAAGAAGCATATCATGGATTTTATAATAAAATTTGAAGTATTAGCTATGAAGGATAAAACAGATGATATGTATGTAATTTCTTATTGAAGAAGAATATTAGAAGTAATATTATCAGGACTATATTAGAACATCTACCCATAGTAGTATTAAAGTTGCTCTTTGAGTAGAAGATAGCAATTATATTAGTTGGACAAGAATAAATATTGGAAAAGCCAAAGATAATTCCAATAAAGATAGGAGGTCTAGATGCTTCAACTATAATATATAGGAAAGAATTGTAGAAAGAGAAAGAAACTAGGAAGTACTATAAATATGAAAAAGTAAAACATCTCATAAAAAACTATAAATCAAGACAGAAAATAAAAAACAAAAGTATATAAAAAGAATTAGAAGATGAAGACAAAGAGGATAGGTTTTGTTAAAGGTTCAAAGTAAATATGGTATAACAAACCTTTGTACATAGTAATTTTATAAAGAAGAGATAACAAAAAAAGAGAACTTAATATACATACAAATATAAACATTTTAAATAAAAAGAAACTATAGCTTAATTTCAGAGTTGTAAACAATGGACTTAGTCTTATTTATTTTCTCTTTCTCTTACTTTTAATCTTTATTTTTTCATTTATTTTATTTTTGTTTTTTATTTTACTTTTCTTTATTTTGGACTTAGACAAAGAATGTGATATAATGTCATATGTGATAATCACATATATTACAGTCATGAATCACATTATATAATATAAAGAAAAATATAGAAAGTTCTAGAACAGATAATATTATATAGTATAGTAATAATATATTAGTTTTATAGAGAGCACATAATCTTTAGGATAAGCTAGTTATAGTATGTATATAGACTACAGTCAGTAGTATATAAGGTAGATCAGTTTGTACTTAGAATCCTATTGAGTTCTCTTATATTACTTAATATAAGAGTATGTTTTAGATCTAAGTTATAATATATTAGGTACTAGTCAACTCAGAATACACCCATACTAGAATTAATAAAACTAAGAACAGAAAAGTAACATGTTTTATACTATTAGATCTCAAAATCAATAGATATATATAGAACATTGATGCAGAAGTAACAAATCCAAATAATATAGATATATTCTTAAGATATAATTGGTTAGTCAAGTACAACCCACAAATTAATTAGGACAAAGAGACAATACAATTTACAAGATATTTGAAAGAATATAAAATACAACATCAAAACATTGTATTTACATTAAGGACTAGGAAAATTAAACTATATTACAAAATGAACTACTTACTTATTTGTGATATCTGAACCTTGGATGCTGTTATGGCAACTACCTAACCATGACAACTTGTAATAGGATCCACTAGTAATAGCTCACTCAGTAGTGTTGTGGCAACTACTAGACCAGTGTCCAATAGCAGCACAAGCCAGTAAATCTCTCAGTAGGATATTTAGTAGAGAACATGAGTTGTGTAATTTATAAGAGAACTCGACAAAGAACTACAATAGTATTCTACCAACTATTTATATGAAGTTCTCATAGTCCATGCTACTAATAATTAAACCTGCCCTTATATCCATACTTCATCCTCATATCTGCATCATATTCTACTCAAGACCACTATATTGTATTTATATGTTCTGACATCATCTTCTAGATTCTTCTACCATCTTCTAGGCCTATAACATTATATCATGTGATATGTCATGTGACTGCAATGTCACATGCCTTTTCATCGTCCAAAAGAAAATCAAAAATAAAACAAAACAAAATTAATATAAAATCAGAGAAATTAAATAAAAGAAAAAGAAAATTATCAGTGTCCTGAGCATTCCATAACAAGTAGAAATTGAGGTAGTAGGATTCATAAGAGAACTCAACAAGAAGTTCCTGCTATATTGCTATACTATTTATATAAATTATATATGGTCTGTGCTACAACTACACTTCTACTATGTATGCCTACTTTAATGTCCATATGTCATTTATGTGTATACCATGTATATACCATGTGGTAGCAATATGGTTAACATACTCCTTAATGTTATCATCTAGACTACTCTTGATTGTTCTAGGCTCTATGACATCATATCATGTGACATATCATGTAACCACAATCATGTGCCTCTTCATTGTTGTAGACTGAAATAATAATACCCCTTACTAATATATATATAGCAAAGTCTTCTCACACTTTATCATCTCATAACAGATATACTCTCAGAGGTTTAGAAGTGATTCAGAAGTTTAATAATGATAACAATGATAATTAAGATTAATACAAATAATAAAGAATAAAGGTTAAGTCTGAAGTTTAATTCTTAGACACAAAGTATATATATAAAATAATGATGGTCTGTGCACAAGCTGTTGCTATCATATGATCAAAATTCATATCTAATGGGAGCTGTCATCTGTTATAGCAGCTGTCAGGCTAATTTTAGAAGGTAACTAATTATGTATTACATTAATATGCTTATATCTCTATGAATACTTATTACTATGTAATATACCATATATCATTGGTAATAGTTTGATAAGCACTTTCCAACACAAGTTTGATCATACAAATCTGTCCAGTTGTTCATAAAATATTAGCAAACAAAGATTTTACAGTTACTAAGGACCTGATATCTCAGTTGTTTGTTATTACTTCTATATATCCTGTATATATTCAGATAACCCTTATTTAGGGCTTTACAGTACAACTTAGTTTGTAAAAATCAGTCTACTAGTTGTAGAGATACAAAGCTAAATAAAGTTTATAACAAACTAATAGAAGAAATGGACAAAGAATATTATACAATAAGAAAAGAATCCAATCTAACAAACTGTCATATGTAAGTCCATCCATCTGGAAATTATATCCCCACAGTGGTATCATCTCCAAATTATACAAGCCCACCTTTCTTGTAACATATCTTATAGGAGTGTTGCAACCATCTAGGTATTCCATCTTCCATGGCAGAGATACTCCTATTCAACTTGGTCTTTTATGACAGAGTTATTCCTGTTAGTGTCTCAATACTGAAACCTCTGCTCAGGGTAATAGAGGTTTTACCACTAAAACTCCAAGCATCTCCTATACTATCCATTTGTATATAAGACTAGTAGTTGTACTATAATTTGCTAGTCTGATAATCAACAAAGATAATTCTTATTGAACTCAATCTCTGGTGTTCAACAGCGATACACCAAATCAGCACTCACTCCCATCTCAGACTTCTTCCCATCATCTGAAATTATGACCACTTGGCAGATAGATGGTGCAGCACATAAGCTGAAGCCAAGGTCATTCTACAAGTCTGCTTATCTCTAAGTACATTTTGCAGACTTCTACTCTAGTATGAACTGTGCCTGACACAAACCCAGAAGATTTATTAGAGCATATTTAACCTTTCACTGTTATGGGATACTTAAACACTAACAATTCTATTTTTCTTTTCTTTTATTTTTCTAATTTTATATTGATTTTCTTTTCTCTTTTCTTTTCTTTTTCTTTTGGATGATGAAGAGACATGTGATATCATAAGCCTGGAACATGATGGAAAGATCTAGAAGATGATGTCAGGACACATGTATATAATATGGTGGCCTTAAGTAGGAAATAAGGTAGACATGAGGTTGTAGCATGGACATAAGGGCAGGCGTAATGATTAGTAGTATGAACCATGTGTACTTTGTATAAATAGGACTCTAATTAAGAAGAGGCTTCTTGTTAAGTTCTCTTGTGAACTATCCACATTATATCTGCTTTTGAGATTTACTCACTTGTGTAATCATTTGTTATTGTGATAAGTGGTTGCCACAACATTCACCTACTTATTTAACAAGAAGAAATTTGAAAAGTTGCGAAAAAGATAAAAATGAAATTATAAAATCAATTTACTAAAAGATGTACTAAAAGGACTAAATACCAAGGTATATGAAATTATGGTCAAATAAGAAGAGATATTGAATATCCAAAGAAGCACAGATCTCTATAATTGATACAAGATTATATGAAGTTAAATCAATACAAGATAAAAAATAAGATATTACTATCACTAATTGGAGAAGTAATTAACAAACTTAAAAACACAAGATATTTCAATAAATTGGATCTTACCTGGGAATACAACAATGTACAGATCAAAGAAGATAAATGAAAAATAGCATTTCTAACAAACAATGGATTATTTGAGCTAAAAGTAATATATTTTGGACTGTGTAACTTACCAGGAACATTTCAACAGATAATAAACAGTATATTCTGAGAATTCTTACATGAAGAAGTACTGGCAAACTATATGGACAACTTTGTAATATCTGTCAAGATCAAAAAAATCATAAGAAAGAACCATATAATTCTTGAAGATAGTAAAGAACCATAATCTCTGTTTCAAACAGTTAAAGTGCAATTTCAATGCCAAAGAAATATCCATTCTAGGAGTAGTAGTTGAACAAGAAGAAGTACAAATAGAAAATTATAAAATCAAGGCTATCAAGGAACAGAAAACATCCATCAAGACAAAAGAAGTGGAAAGCTTCTTAGGGTTCACTAATTTTTACAGATGCTTTATTAAGAACTTCAGTTATATGGCAAAATCTCTCAATGAGCTTAAAGGTAAAAAGAAATGGAAATATGAAGAAGAACACCAAAAGGCATTCAGGGAATTAAAGGAAAAGATTACAAGTCAACCCATACTCACTCTACACAGAAGAGAAGAAAAATCCAGGATGGAAACCAATATATCAGGACATGTTATAAGAGGATTCTATATTGGGAGTAAGAAGGAAAATGAAAACCAATTACATTTTTATCAAGAATAATACAAGAAGCTGAAAAGAACTATGAGATATATGACAAGAAACTATTAGCTATAGTAAAAACTCTAACAAAATAGAGACAATATCTATTAGATGCCATAGAAAAGTTTAAACCAATCATGAAAATTTTAAGTATTTCAGAGAACCACATAAGCTCAATGGATAACAAGTGAGATAGTATCTCAAGTTGCAAGATTATGATTTCATTTTACAACATATTTCAGAGAAGACAAATACAAGAACAGACATTTTGTCAAGAAAGAATCAAGTGGATACCAAAAAAGACAACAAAGATATCAAAATGCCCAAAGCCAAACTATGGAAAAAAGAATAAGCACAAAAGTGAAAATAACATTGTGGAAATTAGATAGTTGAAAAAACTACATTATTGGAAGAAATCCAAAAAAAACAACACTAGAAAACAAGAAGTATGAAAGAAAAGACAGCCAAGTATGAGAAGATAACAGAGCAGTCTATATGGAGAAAAAGATCTATGTTTCTAACAACTGGAAAATTCAAGAACAAATCTTACAGGAAAATCATAAACCAGCAGATATAAAACAACAAATAATGCTCAAGTTAATCAAAAGAAACTATTGGTGGCCAGAAGTATAGAATAATATGTTCAAGAATACCATAAATGCTAGTAAAACAAAGTTTAACACATAATGAAAGTAGAAGAACATTATTCATTGAAAGTATCTCAAGAACCATGGTAAGGAATTAGTATCAATATCATGGAATCATTACTGAGATTAAATAATAAGAATCCAATAGTGGTCATAATAGATTTATTCACAAAGGATACTTCAGAGAAAATAGCCAAAATTTATAGGAACAACATATGGAAAATTTACAAAATACCAAAGAAGATTTTTAATGATAGAGAACTCCAATTTGCCTCATAATTTATAAGCAAGGCTCTAGAAACAAAAAGAATACTATCAATGGCTTACTACCCTCAAACAGATGATCAAATAGAGAGAATAAACTAGAAGATCAAAGCATTCTTGTAACATTATGTCAATTACCAGCAAGACAATTGAACAGAATGGTTATTAGTGGCAGAATTCCAATACAATGACAAGAAACACTCAGCTACAGAATGTACACTATTTGAACTTAACTTTAAAAGACATCCATAGAAGAGAGATCTAATAATAAAGATAAAGTTACCAAAACTGGAGAATTTTCTTAAATAACTATATAGAAGTTGGAAAACAGTGAAATTATTAATATAAAAGACAAAAGAAGCTATAAAAATATCCAGTTAGATCAACTCTCAAAGAAGCTAGACCAAAAAAAATAGATCTTTTTTAAAATCACAAAAGACATTGAACAAAGAGCATTTCAGCTAAAATTACCAAAGGAATGGGTGATATACAACATATTCAATGAAGACCTGCTAGTATAATGGAAAGAACCCTAATTCAAAGAACAACATGTGAAACTTGTATCACCACTAAGCATTATCAATGAAAAAAAGAATACAAAGTTAAAGAAGTATGAAATCATAGAAAATGAGAATGTGATACACAATTTTTAGTGCATTGAAAAGGATATGGAAATGAACATGACCAATAGATAGCAGAAGTAGGGTTACTACATACTAAAGAGGCAATTTAAGACTATTGGGCAAAGTTTTTGAGTTAAAATCTATAAAAGAGAGAGGTAAAACTCTGGGTTAACATTTCAAAGAACAATAAGTATTTGAGAACTATTTAAATGGCTAACTATGCAACTTTTTCTTCATCTTCAAATACATACATTTCCTGAATGATCAATAATCTTGATCTTATTATTACTCTCAATTGAGAAAGAAGGATTGGATGAAGAAATATCACAAAATAATATAAGAACTAGAAATAATAACTGACATTCAAATATAGATCCAAGACCTAATGAAATTGGCTAATGCAGTTAATAACCAGCTAGCTAATATTGGGATAGTATTACTGCAAGCAAATGAAACACACAAGATACAAATCAGTAGAGATATCTATAGCATATTAAAGGATTTACAAAATGTTATATACAGAGACATGAAGAAACAGATACATTATATTACTAGCTAATGAACTAGATCAATTAAAGGAAAGGGTATTAAGATGATAGATGAAAACATTAAGATATTACAAGAAACATATCAAGAAACATATCAAAATATCTCATAACCAATACTTGTAGACAAAGTAAAATAGAAAAAAGGCATTATTCAAGATAAAGAAGTATTATTGTATAAACCTTATAATATATTAGATTCAAGTGGAACACCACTCCTAGACACTGAGATATTACAAGCTAAAATAAACAACCTGGAGAAAGTGTTGAAAACAATATAGTCATCTATCAAAATGATATCCTTCTTACCTTTGATTTATTACAAAACTATTCAAACCAATGGAGAAAAGAACAAAATATATTAAAACAACATAGTGTATCAATTTCTACAATAAAAAAACAATGCAGGCACCAGTTATACCAGTTGGAGACTTAACATAATGGTGCTTAGAAACTATCTTTAATTCAACTTCTGCATCTTCATAAAATATTCTAAGTTCTTCAAACTTGAACTTAGTATTCTCTATTAAATTATTATGATCTAAGATCTTAAGCAAGTATAAAAATAAATTACAGACTGTGGTCTATTTACACACTATAACTGACCTATTCTAAAGTACATGTATATGCTATAAGATCAACATGTTACTATTATACTATATAATATCATCTGTTCTAGAATTTTCTATAATATTTTCTATGTTATATGATTGTGTGACTGTGATATATGTGACAATCTTGTAACAGGTGTCATGCTTTGTAACTTGTATAACTAATGTCATATCTATTATAACTTAAAGACCTAGAGTTAGTTAATAAGAAGAACCTTATATTAGGTTAATATAAAAGAACTCGATAGAGAACTCTGCACAAGACTATCTACCTTATATATATACTAATAGCTCATAGTCCATGCTCCACTACTTTAGCCTACCCTAAATAATTATGTGTTTGCTTCAAGATCAATACATGTTTTAACATATTATATGATATTATTATACTAAAACCTTCTATATTCTTCCATTGTTGACTATGTGACTTGTAACCATGACATGTGATAGTGTAGTCCTGTTGTCATATTAGCCTATAATCCTAAGTTCAAAGAAAAATAAAAATAAAATAAAAAGAATATTAGAAAAAGCTTATATCCAAAATTTACAACTTGAACAATATCATACTTTTATCTAAGTTCAAAATAATAAAAAAGAAAAGAAACTCAAAAATAAAATAAAGGAAAATGAGAAAAATAAAACTTGGTAATAAGTCAAAAGAAGAATCTTATACAGGATTTATATAAGAAAACTTAATAAAGTTTTAAGTACAAAGTATCTATCTTATATATGTTAGACTAGTAATCTATGCTACATGAAATCTAATCTATCCTAAAGGCTATATATTATTTATATAATCAATATGTGATATATAATTGTATAACTATGATTGTGAAATATATGACTAATGCATGAAAATTTGTGATAGTCATATATAACATCATACTATATTTTAACCCTAAGTTTAAGAATAGAAAAACAAATAAAATAAAAAAATAAAATAAAATGAAATAAAAAGAAAAACAAAATTCACTGTCTTTAACTTTAATAGTAAATATTTCTAGTTTTCCAACTTCCTGATTAATTCTACTCATAGACCATAGAATTTATATACTACTTGCAAACAATCTTTGTATATTAATATACTTGGACTTGAACATTTTATTTGGATTTTCTTTTCTTTTTACTTTTTCTTTTGTTTTTCTTTTGTTTTACTCTTTATTTATTAGATAATGAAAAAGACATATGACTGTGATTACATAATGCATATAAGAACTACATCAGAAGCCTAAAATATTTTTAAAAAAACTAAAAGAAGTAATGTCAAGATATATATCTATGGTATGTTATTCTTATAATATACTTATAGCTAATATATGGACTTTAAGATAGGGTTTTTATCACTAGCACAGACCATTTATATATTATATAAATATAGCAGAGACTTCTTGTCAAGATTTCTTATAATCTCCATGAAATACTTTGCTTTTAAGTTTACTTAGTGATGTTATTGGTCTTCTTGGACTAATAGTTGTCATAACATATATGTATCTTTTAGTACTACCACAATCATATTCTTATGAGATATTTTGGACAAAAAAATACATTGGAACTTATCTGTTACAAATATACTTGGCTCTCCATATTCACAGATATTAAAAACTTTTGTAAGTCTTGTGTTACTTGTATAAAATCTAAGCTGCAATACTATAAGCCTTCTAGATCTCTTAAGCAACTTCTAATCTCTGAATATTTGTAGAACTTCATATTAATGAACTTGATTGAAAAATTTCTTTTCTTATCTAGTTTCAATATGATTCTAGTTATTGTTGATCAACTCTCAAAACAGGCCATATTTGTTTCAAATATCACACTCAGCAAGAAGTCCTTGCCTTATTACTGTACTATTGATGAGTTCATAATAGTTAATACTAGCTATAATTCATCCTAATCTAAAATAAATGTATTCATAGTTTAGTTTTCTCTTCTTTTCTTTCATAAAATTAAATAAGAGAGCATGATGTGATATTACATGTAATGGTCACAATAGTTATAGAACATAACTAAAGCATGATATATTGTTATGTCTATAGTTATACAGTTGTCACAAACTTCATTCAGCTTGTATCTCCACAACCGGTGGACTGATTTTCACAAACTAAGTTGTGCTGGAAAGCCCCAAATGAGAGCTATCCGCACATATGTGGGATGTACAAAAGCAACAACAAATAACTGAGATGTCAGGCCATCAGTAGCTATAAAAGCTTTGTCTGCTAATATCTCATGAACAGTTGAATAGATTCACACAATTGAACTTGTGTTGGAAAGTGCTCATCAATCCATTCCCAATGATATATGATGTGTCTTAAAGCAATAAGTATTGGTAGAGATACAAGCATATCAATGTAGTGACATAATTAGTTATCTTCTAGAATTAGCCTGACAGCTGCTATAACAGATGACAGCTCCTATCAGGTATGAGTTTTGATCATGTGATGGCAACAGCTTGCATACATACTATCACTCTTTTGTATATATCTCTATACCTGAGGACTAGACCTTAGACTTAACAACATCAATTATTCTTGTTGATACTTTTCATCATCTGTCATCATCACATCCTTATACTGAACCTCTGGAACACTATTCAGTTCAAGTATCACAACCAGTGAGTAGCTTATTTGTGATA
>Ga0157364_1003638_pt1 | contig 15027 bp, 6 predicted proteins | sample AttsexASBM2_FD_111476 | JGI IMG/M metagenome (GOLD analysis project Ga0157364, IMG submission 111476) | Fungus gardens microbial communities from leaf cutter ant in Ribeirão Preto, State of São Paulo, Brazil - Atta sexdens ASBM2 | ecosystem: Host-associated > Fungi > Mycelium > Unclassified ... | reverse complement strand
TTTAATCAGGAATTTTAATTAGGAATAGATTCCGTAATTCTGCTTGATTTATTGTTCGTCATGTAAAATGAACATAAACTCACGCGTAAACACCTGCAAGCTCCTTTCCACGTCTTACGGAACATAAAGCACATTGTATCCGAGGAGTGTGCGGGATTCGTGAAGGGCAGGACCCGCACAGGATCTGATGGTCACAATGCGATATCCTCGGTCGCTTGCGACTCCAATATAGTTCTCGTTATTGTTACTTTATTGCTCATAAATCCTTGCGTGCCGCATATCTTGCCGCACAGGGATACGACCGTATCTTTTAACGGGTGTCTCACTGGACGCTACTATCTCGTATTCCACGCGACGGAATTCACCTTGACCGAAAATAATAATGCATCCAACTGTTTCTTTCTTTCCCTCCTTTTTTTCTATTTTATTAAAATGTACATTAATTAATTTAATGGTATATAATTTAAATATAATTTTTAAAATTATTTTTTTCGATTTTTGATAGTGATGTATTTATTTTTGAACTATACTAAGCGGACTCACGTATATAATAAAATAATGTTAATTTTTCATTTTAATTTTATGACTTTATGTCGGTATTGTAATGCGATAATTTTTATTTTGTGTTTTGCAAGGAATCACTTACGAAAAATAAAATTTTTTTTCTAGTTTGAGTAGTATTGAGTAATATTGAGTTTAATTTTTAATAATGCAATAAATTTCAGGTTCTTTTGAATCATATTATATTAGATTTTATTAGATTTTTATATTGGATTAAATGGAATTTGTTGATGACAGTTGCTAGATAGATATCTCAGTCATTGCTAGCGATACATGTTGTCTTTTTTTTCGTACATTTGCAGCTGGTGTGCCCCTCGGCGATTTGATTCCCAGAGGAGTCGTGCTCGTACTTTTCGCTTGTTCCCCGCTGATTCGCGCGCTCGAAACGCTACGTGATTAAACTCATCACATATACGCTTCGATCGTAGCATTGATATTCCGCGCCTCTCTCGATCTTTCTCTCTCTCTCTCTCTCTCTCTCTCTCTCTCTCTCTCTCTCTCTTTTGGAAAGCAAGGATACGTCCTCGTTAAGGTCCGACAAATTGCATTGCGTATGCGAATTAAATTGTGTGTTGAAATTGGCCGACATAGCATAAGTTTTTCGTGTTATTGAGACTTTACTTATTCTCTTTCCTATTTAAAGAAAAACTTGCTTTACTAATTACTCGGACAAACTAGTAATAGACGCTTTGACATTGTATCAAGCAATATTTAGGTGAGTCTACATCGATTACTACCGTTCGCAATTTATTTTGGTAATATCCAATTTGTGTTTGCTCAAGTTCAAAACCGATTGACTAACATATGTATGTATATACGATATTGCGATCAATAAACTATTTTAAACGTATATTTGTGCAAAGTTCGAACGTGAAACGCGTGCTGAACGCGTATTAAATTTTCCGAACTACGTAATTCAAAGATGATCTATATATACATCACTACTATAAATCGATGTCATGAAAATGTATATCATCAGCTTGATTAGATATTATTAAATTCATACTAATATAGTCATAATTATATATAACATTACAAACAGATGTTAATTAAGTTAACTTTTAATAAGTTATTATGAATTGAGTAAATGAATATTATCTGATATTTATTCACACACATAGATTTATATATGTAAATATGTACCGTAGAGAGAATTTACTAATTTCGATAATTTCGTACAATTTTTTGAATCGAATTAAGCTAGCAGATGTAAACATAAATAATCTGTCTTTAAGATAATTCACGTGAAATTAGAATTTGAGTATCATTTTTCTTAAATATGTAGTAATTTAATATGACATTTTTTGCTAATCAATTCTTCGACTTTTAAAAACATTCAGAATCATTGTAAAAATATTTTGAGGATTTTGCAAAATATATATTTAAGTTACTTAAATTTGAATTTAAATTAAGCAAGACATAGGATGAAAATTGTATAATATAAAACGTTTATTATTTAAAAAATATAAATAGGTATTCTCGAATACTGTGAATTAATTATTAATTAATATGCATCTTTATAATTTCGAAAAATGCTAATATTTATTTATTTTACAATGTTCGATTTAAAATAAAAACTGTTAGATTTATTGAGTAAAAATATTGAGATAAAAAACTTTGTGGTTAATTTATAGAGTTTTCGAAGTTGTAGAGTTTTTGATGTTGTAGCAAAGTTCTCTTCATTCCATTTATCATCACATTTATCAAAATTTTTGATTTTCGCATAGAAAAGTCAAATGAACTCGGTTAGCAATTTTGGCTATCTCAGGAAAATCGTTCTCTCGAAAAAGTAAGTACTTTACTTTGCAATGATTATTGAGATGAATTTAGTAGAATTTTTTTGAAATATTTAATGCGTGTATTTATGTATTTACTATATATGAATCCAATATTTTTGTAGTGCCACCAATTAACGATAGCCCATTACGTTTAACATATTACATTGTTTTAATTTGCGATAGATGTTATATGGCAGTCTGAAAATGGTATTGCAAAATCAATACGATAATTTAATCCGTAGTTTACATGGTAGAATCTATTCACGTAACAAATGTTGCAAATGATATTACTGAAATGCATCCATCTTTTCTGATAAATCACCAATTATTGCAGTTATTATAATGATAAAATTGTCTCTTTGATTTTTTAATAATTTTTCTCTTGATACATTACGGGCATTTTGAAAAAGAGTATAGGATAGGATAGGAAGAGGATAGGAAAAAAAGCAGAAAAAAAGAGAAGGATGTTATATGTTAAAATATTAGTAAATATTTATACTTTGTACATAATTAATCAGCTAAGATTAAACATTTTTGATATTAAACTAGATAAAACAATTAAATTTTCTAAAATCTCTGCTTTATAGAAATATATTATTGCTATTCACAATGTCCCATCGAATAATCCCTTTTTATTTTCAGTTCGGCATTAGCGAGGAATGAGATCTGGAAAAAACAGGCTTAATTTGATCTTATCTATAAGTTATCTATTGGTGGAGAAAGGTATAGGAATGGAATGGGACATGCATAAGTTAGACGGGCGTATAAATTACGTGCAGAACGTGTCGCCCGATGTAAATGCAATACAAATTGGACTGGGCTGCTTATTATTATTCATTGGGGACATTTGTTAGTTTATCTGACGGTCCTGCGGCTTTTCTATCTACCGATTGTCCGACTAGGTTTTTTTTTCTAGCTGTCTTTCTCTTCGCATATTTCACGTTCAAGAGATTTGATCGTAGATTATCAGAATATCGTATTCGATTATTATTATTTAACACTGCAAGAATCTGTTGCGTGAATTGAGATTTACGAGCTTCGAAATTTAAATTTCAGCTAGACTATTTTACAAGATTCTTTCTGTCGTTATTTTTATTTATAAAACTTATTATTATTAAAACTTATTCTTATTAATTTTTTTAAATTCTTCCAATAGCGATGAATTTCTCTTGTATTTGTTTGTATCTGTCACTTTTTTTTGATATCTCAATGTCATCTATACTAGAATATATTTCACATATATATGCGGATATTTGCTGGAAGATTTGATACAGATATTGGAAGATACCCGTTTCAGTATCTGTTTCAAACTTTACTATACTATCGTAACTATTGTAACTAATTTGGTGTACTAGAACTCTCTTGTTCTGAGTTGCTCCTTGTTCTGAACTAAGTCTTCGACGAAACCTCCATAAATCTCGGCGCTCTTAAATTTAACATTCGATCTGCTCGTCTCTTAGGATGCATACTATTAGCAAATGACATTTAGATTTCTGATACTCCTAATTTTTTATAGATGATGAAATTATTGATAGAGAAAGCTTTCCAAATTATATTTGCTTCTCTTTCTTTTCCAAATGTTTTTTTTTCTGAAAAAAAAAAGTTACCGAATATTTATTAATTTCTCTTTTGAAAACATACGATGATTCTATCTTTGTAACGATCGATTTGAATATGGATACTGTTTATTGTGGCAATTAAGAGCTTTAAAAAATTTGTATGTTTACTGCATCAGTATATAATTATATAATATTCTGGTAATATTGACTCGTGTTGGAGCGGACTCGTGTAGGTGCCAGTAGTATTCATTCTTTTGTAGAAGAATAAATTCTCTTTCTTTTTCACTTTTTTTTTTAGATAGTATTCACGAATTTAATGATCAAAGAAGAACATAAAATCTTAGTACCGCATTATACCAAAGTAACATCCGGTCATAAAGCGAATACTTCTTCCTTTGGTAATTATAAGCTTATTGCTGTAAAGAGAAACACATGTATCTCTTTTCGAATATTTTACTTCTTATTATTTTTCATCTTCTCGCGCATAATTTTCATCAAAATTTTTAATCTTCATATTATAAATCGATATATTAAATCGATATATAAATTTAATTTTTTGAAGAAGTTTCCTCTATGATAATTACACTTATTGTTAATAAGTGTTCTACGAATAATTTTTTATGGTTATCTGGAAAGTTCGTGCCGATTTTGAAGAAAAATTGAAACGCAGAAGATTTAAATTTTTAATTTCATTTATTAAATTTAAATCTTTTGCGGCACGAACTTTCCGGACAACCCAATATACTATATCATCTGTTCATATAATATTATAACAGAGAGAGAGAGAGAGAGAGAGAGAGAGAGAGAGAGGGGAGAGGGAGAGAGAGAGGGAGATAGAGGGAGGAAGAAGAGAGGATTGCTTGCATATATAATTAGCGTATAAAAACATATCTTTTGTAGTAAATTACTATTGAGAGACATATCCAGCAAGGTCCAGTGGGATGACTGCTTTAATCGTAGTTAACTCAGTTTCATCACGATTGCAATGCGGCTGACAAGTCATTGTATTGTTTGGCTTGTAACACCAAATAACATTACCCAGTCTCGTCCGGATCGTTAAACGAGGGTAATTACAACCGTATATCAGCGAAATGTGTTGAATGTTCTCCCCCTGATTGTTTGTGCTTTGTCTATATACGTGAATATGAACCGTAATCTGTCACAAGACGTTTCTCTACTGAAATTTGCTTCAGATATAATTTCAATAAAATTTTAATAGGAATAATAATATTCGTTTATAAAAAAAAGCAACGTTATTTGTTTAATTATGTCATTAACTCTTTGTGGACTGATGACTCTGAGATCATTCTCTTTTATTTTATAAACTGCTCGTGCAATTTTTATGAAACTTAGCTTATGGAGAGTAATACTTTATTCGAATTTGAGATAAAAAATAAATTAAAATGATGCATTTAATATGAATAATAGAATAGAATTTAAAAAAAAATAATTTGTTTAAAACTCGATTTTAGGAAACTCGGTTTTTTTTACGAAGTAATTACGAAGTAATATCAAATTTTCAGTTTCACTTTATTTATAGTTCATCAGTACTTACATAAACAGTCAGTACTGATTTTCTAAACTAATTTTCAAACTTTAATTATAAATCCTGACACTGGTTTCTCTTTCATGAAGTTTATTATCCTCCTTTTGAGATTCGATATTTTTTACATTCAAACTCAGAGGTATCAAGAATTTTCTGAAAGTTTCATGATAATTAGATTACTTTTTTTTAATTTTAATTTTTAAATTCTAAGACTAGAATTGGAATTTAGCAACCGCGAAAACTTTTAAAAAGCAAGATCTTTCATAATTACTTTGTTAAAAACGGACTTCAGTGCATAAAGAGTTAAATCAATTAAATTTTGGTTCTACTTGATTATACAATCTTGGACTTATATAATTATATAATTATAAAATTATATAATTATAAAAAAAATAACATATAAGCATTACACTGTAAAATACATTTATAAGATCATGCATTGAGAAAAATTTCTAATTGAAAATAGACGAAAAAGATTTTGATCATATCAATCAGGATTTTAATCGAGATAATTTGATATCCAATTGTGATGACTAGCATTTTGATTGATATGATTAGACTCTTGTAATTTTTAATCAGAAATTTTTCTCAGTTAGTATACGATTTATTACATTATTTTTTATTATTTTTTGTATATGCATATATTGACTTTTCTCTTAATATTCAACGAATATTTATTAAGAATAAAGTAGCTATTTGTAAAATATTGAGTGTCGAAAATAATATACGGTCAAAATTGAAAATAAATACGCGAATAGTTCTCCATGTTGAAGAATCGCAAAATGATTAGGAAGAGATGAAGACGCAATGTGGTGTCCGTAACGTGCATTGCGTTCCTCTATAAGCAATTTCCATGCACGGCCGGACAGCATAATTTCCGGTGCATCCGCGCGTAAGTGTAAGCACGTAGCACACGCACGCACGCATGCACGCGTTGCGCGCTATCGTCTCTGTCTTCCCTGTGATAATCGCGAAACTACGGGGTCCAGCTCGCGGGTGCGCGAATCGCTTTCGCAACGCTAAAGCCCGCAAATGCGTTAGCCTTTGTCCCGCTATGTTGCACGTGATGTACGGGGAATACGTGTCGCAACACACTCGCGCTATACATACCCGTGCTGCAGGGCGGATGCACAAAGTGTTTGGAACGATAACAAGTAGAGTCGTGCAAGAGGTGGAAACGCTGTTATCGCCCTCCACGCACGTCAGAGGCGGATAATGCGCCGCATAAAGGGATTATTCGCTGCGACCCCGCTGTAAATACGAATCGGTACCGCGGAGTCTGAAATAAGAAGAAGTCTCAAACGAAGTTTTGATTAAACTTGAGATAAACTGACGGCCGCATGAGCGTCATGTTATTGTTACACACGTGTATATGTAAAATTCAATTTCCTCGACTGTTATACGCTTGTTTTAATTATCTTGAAGCTCGCACAATCGCTGCAGCACAATTGTTTCAACTTGCTTGTGCATTCTGCCATACTATTCTGAAACATAAAAAATACGTAACATGGTTAAACCCATTTGTTATGTTTACCGATCGAATGCGACCGGTATGTGACGATTTTTTGCTCATTAATTCAAAACTCCTGTGGTATACATATATGTAATATAAAATCTACATACCTGCATGCTGATCACTCATGCGCGAAATAAGTATTTGATCGAACTAAATCGACAATAGCGTGTCGACGTGATGAAATTACTTGTATCTGCATTGCAAATGTAGCCTGTGATTAATATTGATATTAATAGCGTTGGATAATAGATTTCATGCGATTGAGTACTGATATTATGAATCGTTTACGCTTTCTTATCCATTTTACGATAATATTTAATCAATTGGAAGTATCATTTTGAGACAGAGGAAAGAAGGTGGTTCTAGAACAGATAGGAGATTGTAGGATAACACGAAAGGCATTTCATTTTGTAGGTAGTAGACAGTTTTACGCAGGTGTATACTCTTTACATAATTTTGAGAACTACTTTGGTATTAATTTTGTAACTTCAGTCTAACTTTTGAATGTGATTTTCAAGTGATATAATTGAACTAAATTTGGTAACGAAATGTGTGTATGTATCTGCAAAATACTCTAGTTAGTGGTATTTTCCCTTCTATTCTGTAATTATCCTATTTTTTCTCTCCTTTTTCAGATTTTTACAAATTACGTTCAAAGAACTAATTATAGCATGATATCACTTATAGTTAAAATTGTATCAAAAGTAACTGTGCCATATGAATATTTATTGAGTTACTTTAATAAAACGAAATGGTATTTTATAATATCCTTTTTCTACTTTAATCGCATTCTCTATATTACTGGAAAATTCATTTGAAGAAGTTCTAGAGATCTTATTTGGCAGACGCTAATTAAAGTGCTTGGATGTGCTGCGTTTGTGTACTTTACCTCGTATACGTGATCAGAATACGGAAAATGTTGCAGAGCGAAAAAATGTGTCTATAATTAGGATAATCTGGAATGCAACTGAGATCTTTTTGAAATAATTTTAATACAGTAATCAATTTCTTCTGATATGCTGATATCTACTTTTTCATTGAGTTATTATTTCAGTCTCACATCGATTAATCATTATGTAATTAATTACAATGAAATCAACATTTTTGATCATTTAATTATATTATGACTATCACGTTCTTACAAATTAATTTTCTATTTTTAAGATATTTTTATCATAATTATTCATTTTACCACAAACATTTTTTGCCATTATAAGAATTTATAAATTCTCGATAATTCGTCCATAAAGAGTACAGATCTATTTATAATTATATAATTTGCGGTAATATTCCGTGAGCTTGTGAAGAGAACTGATAAAAAGAAGCCTTTGATTCCGCATCTATGATAAGTTGATAAATAATAAAACGGGCCCAATTAGCTGGTTTTCTTTCATTATAGCAAGCAGCAAATGCAGAAACGGGAAATTGTCGGCACGATCCCTCTCGACATAAACGAAGACGTAGTGAGGCGTGCAATGATCAAGTGTATCTCTGAAAAGATTAACGACTCGGTGGGTCGCGTAGAAACGCCGGGAACCGAGATCGACGGCGTAAGAGAGCAAGGAAGGCCAATTACAGGTCGCCTCTCGATTCGTCTCGCCTCGATTTTGACTCGATTTCTGATTTAATTGAATCTAGGTTAATCTTACAGTCACATTTAACCATTTTACAGTTAACAAAGATTGTTCGAATTGGACAAATATATAATAATGTTAGTGATACTTTAAATGCTTTATATGCATATAATATATGTCGAAAGAGAGAACAGAAATGATTTTTGAAGATATAAATTCATTGTCATTAAATTTTGGTGAACATGTTTGTAACAGCCTACCTCGTAATATGTCGACAATTAGTAATCCGTTTTCAATGTCGAATTAATACTGTATAGATGGTGGAAGCGCATTTATTCTTGGAAGAATATATCACTCATTGTCAGTGTAATACCACCTCCAAGTTTCCTAAGCCTATAGTTATTATAAGTAGATGAAAGTCTGAATCTTGTTATAAGCGGATGGTCTTATTACTTATAATAACTAGTAACGATAATACCCGGTAACGGCAAGACATTCTCGTCTCTCTCTCTCTCTCTCTCTCTCTCTCTCTCTCTCTATTATTGTGATAATACCTCTTTACATTGTCACTACATGCAATAAATGATAAATATATTTCACATTTAAATAAGAAATAAAATTAAGTTACTAAGTGAAACAGATAGATAAATTGCTATAATTAATTTCTTTTATACAGACCTACTCTTTAAATTTTTTGGAGGTGAAATCTCATTCCAAAAGAGTGAAAATTCTGCTACTTTTGAAAAACAATAACAGAATTTTCACTTCTTTTTGAGATTTCACTTGAAGTGAAATTTACTTTACAAAATTTACTTTACAAAAAATTTAGAAATATCTAACGTATAAATACTAAAAGTTAATATCTTTTTATAATAAAGTATGATTTGCAGAAAGAAAATAATTTTTTGCGTGAATATATAAAATAGCAACATAATATCATTAAAATTATTGCACAATTACTCCATACACGTGAAAAATAAATAAGAGAAAGAAACGTTGTAACTTCTCAGCAAGCATGTCGTCGCTAAGTGCACAATAAGCTGCAGTTAAAAGCTAAAATGATTCTCCAGCAATCATTGTGAAATTGCACTGTGGCTTTATTATCAGCGGATTATTCTTTCTTTTTGTCAAGGATATTTACGATTATTCGTTGGCGCGTAACGGACACATCCGCGACGACTGCCAGCTACCAAGCTCTCTCTCTTGTATGTTCCAGCCAGTTGTAGTAAATTGAAAGTATTCATCGGCGACTTCTTGTGATTTGCCGAGCGACGAACTTTTATCTTCCTGGGTACTCTCGCCATCATTCGTCCGTTGACTCCCTAACGAGCCTGACTTCTCCTGAGACCTCTCGTTCGAATGACTCCAGATTCACATTCCCGTTTTCCACTGCGCAAACGAACTACAAAAAAGAATAATTGAAAAAAAAAACGCGGAATGATCTCGTTAAGCGTACATGAGATTCACAGATTCTGCAAATATCTAGTATTTTTATCATTAAAAAATAAATTAAAAAAATTATTTTATTGCACTTGTATGAAGATTTGATTGTCTTCTTTGAAAAATATTTTTAGCTTTAAAGATCGTTAGAGTATCGAAAATTATAACTTATTGACGTATTTGTAGTTCTATAAAATGGAATTATGGAATTTTTTTCATTATTAAAATTAATATTCAAATAATTTTTCGAGCAATGATATTTCTCGTCAATTTATTCTTTTGCAGCTCTAATAATAATTTCTCAATGAAGATCTCGATTCTATAAATAATATAATAGTGGTTTGGGATCATTCTCGAGAATCTCGAAGTGTTGGTCGAGAGGTTCCAGAAATTAATCGGCGGAAGCCTATTTTGCATGCCTGTGACATGGAGACGTGCGCGAAAACGCGACTCGGTCGTTCGGCCTCAGTCGTTGGCGTGTCGCCAGCGCGTCGCGCGGCGCATTTTCAGGATCGTAACATAAAGCCGAAGATTTATAACGTCGGTATGCTCGCTGCGGTGTTGGTGTCTCTCGGTCAGATGTATGATTTTCGGCCACGGTACGACCGTCCTTGAGGTCCCGACACAGCACGGAAGAAGGGGGTGAGGACCAGCAATCGACCATGAAACATTAAGCTACGACCGAGATTTTTACCCTTTTCGATTTAATTGTATAATTCTCCCATTTCTCTCTTGATTATATTCGGCTTGTGATCATTGAACAGACGTGAGTGAATTTAATAAAAACGAGAAAGATTTTTAATTTTGGATAGAATCGAATCTAGACTAATAAAATTATGATTCAGTAATTAAAAATTCTTTTGTTGAAATTATTAATGGTCTCAATTGATAAAACTTAAAATATCATACTTGTGAAAATTTTAGATTGTTTGACTTTTTTATAATTTTTTTCACACACGTATGTTACAATTTTGATTTTTTAAAACAGATGAAAATGTGCTAGATTATTTTTACATATGTGTAATAATACATATACTATATAGGCATAATTGTGCTAAAAATGTGTATAACCTTACAGTTACTTTAAAAGTTTTATCTTCGTATTTTTTATTTTAACTTATATTTATTATTATAATTTCTAACAAAATAACAATAATTTATTTATCTATCTGATTATATTAATTAGAGTATAAAACGTTAGAGATGAGGAAGAGTAAAGATTAATTAATTTAAAAAAAAATTGAAGAAAACTAGATCTATAGTTTCTTGGCAAATTAACATTTTGTAAAATTTACAGATATTAGTATTGATTATATAATTTGTATATTAAATTTATTTGATTTTAGCTTCGTACATTAGAATTTCGCGATTAATGCTGTCTATTTCCGAACGACATGACTTCGTGAAAGTACTAACTAGATGGAGATACGAAGCGGAAAGGAATTGCCAAACAACCGTGGTTAACGTTGTCGATAACAATATCTCCTGCACACTCAACTCCAACGTGCCTTTGCTTCAAGCAGGTCGAAAAGTTGGTGTAAATTAGTCGAAATTCTGCCAATTCCACAGACGTATAATTAACTATTATAATTATCTTAAATTAATATTCAATTCCTATTATAGGAATATTAGACAAAAATTATCATCGATTCGTTTTCGCCTTTCCATTTTATCTTTTTCACTTTTTCGCATTGGAATTAATTTCTACTGCACCACAATGTGCAAGAACAATTGTAATTGATTTCCAGGGTATTTTACAAAGTTCACTGAAGGTGCTGTAGTAAAGAAACTCTGGCTCGCTGGCTTTTGGATAATTTCTGATTCGCTTCTAGCAAACGAAACCTCTATTCTTCTTTTACTCTTTTTTGTAACTTCTTTTCTTTTCCTGGTACTTCTCTGTACTCAAAACTTTTCGAAATAAATTTTCAATCCTTTATTCTCTCTCACGAGGTAAAAATTTTAAATAATATATTCGATTCTTCCTTGTTTCGATGTGTAGGATTTGTTAAAATTCGCTGTAGTCTGAATTTAAAATAACGGATATAAGTTAAAATTTTTATTATTAAAATATTATATTACGCCACTGAATATAGCATTATAAGAAAGATATAACGTTATGAGTTTTTTATATAGTATTAAATTATATAAGCAATAATTTTAATTATGCTTTGTTATATAGATATGCCATTATTATATCTTTTTAGCAATTATGTTGTATAATGAAATAAAATCGAGGTCAAACCATATCAAATGTAGTTTATCTTTATTTTGGGACATGTAGAGCGTATAGAGACGAAATGACCTTTACAGACCTATTATAAAGTTTTACAATTTAAGTTTTTGTCGACGTCGAGAACTGGAAAGCTTTTCGTTTGAATCTGTCGAAACGTAATACGAATTCACGATGCCGAAAACGTTTTATTATAATTGGTTGAATTACTATGTAAAAGAATTATTATGTAAAAGAAAAGCAAAAATGTACCTATGTGAAATGTTAGTTAATTAATTTGTAAAATTTATATCTATGAGACAGAGATGAATGAAAAATCCTGCAATTGTTTGAAAATTTTTCTATTTCAAGTGGAACGTATACATTCATATGAGGTTTTGTCGTGAGACAAAGAATTTAAGAATTAATTTTCGTATAGTTCCTTATATCATAGCATCTAATAATGGTCTTGTTGAGAAGAACAGAAGTTAGCTTTGTAGAAATTTTCTTCGTAGAAACTTCTCATTCTGTACTAAAACGTGGTTAACATTGCTGGCAATATTAGTCATTTATAATTTGACATAATTATTTCTATCGTTTTTTTTTTATTCAGCATGAGATTGATCATTTATTGGAATGCGACTGCTGTACTGAATTACAAAAGAGAAAATCCACGAATTTCATCGTATCCAAAAATAATTTTAATATTAAATTCTATTTAAAATCTTCTATATGTTTTAAAAGTCTTAAAATTTTTAACGATAAATCTGGGTCAAATATTAGAGCAACTATCGATATTATTTTACAGAACATAACGGAATCTATACTCAAATATTAGAATGATTAGATGATAGTCTCGATATTTAGCTGTGAAATTCGGATTGGAAACAGAAGGGATCCCTCGCGCTATTGTAATTGTATCACCTTATCCGTGGTAATTTATCGGATTTATTTGATAGTATGATACAGAATGAGCGCATCCGCTTGCAAATTTGAAAGATCGGCGCTACACTCGACGTTTATATTCCGTCAATCTTCACAAAGCTTTCCGCATGGCTTTCATGGCTTTTCCATAATTTACTTCAATGAAGCTGAGAAGGAGACAAGCGGCTGTAGTCAGTATAGTCCCACCCATGCTGCGTATAGCTTATAGAGTTTAGAGTTTATGACGGGAGTCGTTCATGAAAGAAGCGCTCTTGCATAGTAAAGAGAGACCTTCGCAGGAACTTTCGAGAAAAAAAGGAAGTGTGCTGAGGGAAACACTGGTTTTTTTTTTATTGAGAACTTGGAATTTTATAAGGAAATCGTATTACTTCATCGTGTTAATCGGTACTCAAGTCTTTTTATCGTTAAGATGTCTTATCACTTAGGATATAAGCGATTTATGGTAACTGAATCTATTTTAAGCTTATTTAAAAAAGAAAATTAAAAAATTATACGTTAATCTCTCTTGTGAAATTCAAGAACACATTTTGTAATGATACATGTGTACACGTGAATTTCATAATATCCGAAGTTACATAATTTATTTCTTAGGAAAAATTATTTACTTAAAATAATACTTATTCCATTATGTTCCATTTATAAATATCAAACATGCTTCTTATTATAAAATCGGTTGAGAAATGCTTACGTTATTCATTGTAGATACATGTAAACATTCCAAGCTAAACTTCATGTTTTCACGTAACATTTCTCACCAGTTTTATCTATCAAAGTTACGGTGAAATACATACTTTGCTGCCTCGCTACGCTTAATGTTATCTAGTTTTATACACGTATGTAAATAGTACTTTTATTCTTGAAAGCTTCGTATATATTCATATAATGTATAGGAATTTGACGGAATTTGTTTTTGATTAATATCTTCGGGAATATCGACGAAAAATGAATGAATTATAGAATGAATAACTTTATTTCGTAAGAAAGTATCGTTCTAGTTTGTAGAATATTCTAATTTGCCATAAAGTTCACTTGCGTGAAATAAACAATAAATAAATAAAAAAATAAAAATAAACAATAAACTATTAAAGAGCACATTTAAAAATTTAAAAATTCTAATTAAATATATTCAGGATTACTTATTATTACTTCTAATAATATTTTTATGTTAAGAATTAATATATTAAAATTTCGAATATATCTCTTAGACAATATCTTGAAAAGTATGGAAAATGAAAACAAAAACGATCTTGCAGTGAAATTCAAGAACACTTGTGGAAAGTGGGTATCGTCTTCTCTGTAAATTCCCAGGACGTCTTTTATCTCGGCGCGTAAAGAGAAAACGCGGAGACATTTCGGAAAAGGAACGTCGGGTCTTGCGGCACAACCCGCCGGAAATAGTACTCATGATATACATTCGCGGGTGTGAGCTTCTTTCGCTTAGTGAAAATTCTTGCCTCTCGCGCGCCGCCATATCTACGCCGTTGAATGATTCTTTCCCGGATCATTTTCGAAAATCGCGCTGTTCTCGTTTTAGCAATGTGTATATTGAGCTTCTCTCAGGATTACGTCGCAGGGATGTCCAGTCGTCGGAAAATGCACGTGAGCGATGAAACGTCAACATGTCACGTCAGTTTTATTTTGTTATTAATTCGCAGCAGTTGCGTGTCAGTTTTGCGCGATAAAAAGAAGGATTTCTCTACGTGCGAGCGTCAGTCCGCGTCCATCCAGCGAGTGGATTTACATGGGATTTAGAACAGAGAATAGATCCAAAGTTTTACGATTCGTTTAGTATTCGTCCTGTAGAAAGCTGCGCGCGTCAATCGTAGATAAGGCCTTATTGCCTTCTGTATACATCTATATATATATATATATATATATATATATATATATATATATATA
>Ga0157364_1003637_pt1 | contig 15027 bp, 5 predicted proteins | sample AttsexASBM2_FD_111476 | JGI IMG/M metagenome (GOLD analysis project Ga0157364, IMG submission 111476) | Fungus gardens microbial communities from leaf cutter ant in Ribeirão Preto, State of São Paulo, Brazil - Atta sexdens ASBM2 | ecosystem: Host-associated > Fungi > Mycelium > Unclassified ... | reverse complement strand
AGATCATTATACATATAATAGATATATATTTCTTTATTTGTCGGATAAAAATACTGTGGTTCATATTGTTATCTTATATTCTATAATCTTTTTTCCCCAAATATTAATTTTTTATAATTATTAAGCGTACAGCATTTAAATACATATATATATATATATATATATATATATATATATATACGTACATATACGCGACTATTATTTAGAATGCGATTATACATTTAAAACTTGAGAAAGATCCTTCAGCGATGCAAAAATTTATAATAATTCGATGTAGATGCGTGAAGATACTCATCGCGTCTAAATACTTGAGGCATTTAACAATCGAAAAATGATGGATCACCCGATCGTCCGCTTCATGGTCCCACCACGAACATTGTGCTTGGAAAGTAAATGGTTCGCTCTCCTCGTATGTAGCCAAATAAGAGACGAAAGAGTGTTTACTTAAGGGCCGAAGCACGTCCAGCACACTCACGGAATACTCGTTTTCACTCTCCTCTCGATACGTTTCTACGTACTCTCGTAATGTTATCGCATCAGTGTCGTGGACACACATGCTGTTTCCTTAGAATATATTTTGAAAGCTTAACACGGTGCACACGGCAGTAGTTCAACCTACTTTTCTAAGACTTCGAGAAAATTAAAAGAAAATTTTAAGAAAATTTAAATTTTTCCAAGTGTTTAAAAAAGGAGGTTAATTTGCTATATTCGCTGAATTCTTCATTTTATCGAATTTTCTGGAGGATAAAATGTAAAATTCTGTTCTTATCTTAATTATTTTATCTCAAATTTATAATTTTATTTATTATTATAAAAAGTAAATTTAATTGTTAGAAGAAAAAATCCTAACGATATAGATTTAGATATTGATACGTTAGAAGAAATTTATGGTTTGTTGTAATTTATTTTATATTAATACTTGACTTCTTGTTGTTATATATTTTTATTTATATATTTTTTATTATACTCACGTGTGCTTAATCTCATAAAAGTTATATAGTTGGACAACTATATAATTTTGCATATTCTTCTTATGTTTTAAAATATTTCTTCTTTATTGCAATATTTTAATTATAAACACATAAACTGTGATATGCAAAATGCGATGATCATGATTATCTTACAGTTACTGTCGTAACTGTTTATATGAGTCCTTGGGTATTAATGCATTCTACGCCATTGTCGATATATCAGGGTCCATGCAGGTAGCAAACATATATGTATATCATATTGTGGACCTCTGGTATATACAGAGGTAACTTTCTGTCACCCTCTTGCTACCGAGTAAACATAAAACGATTTTTAACCATCGATTATGCTCCGTCACGATAAGCGAGAATTCTCCGTATCGCCGTTCGAAAACAAATTCGTAAAACGTCTTTTACTTAAGAATGACTTTTAAAAACAAATTTGTGGGATCATATCTTTAAAAAATATTATAACATTCGAAAAATAATATTACTAAGTAATACGCAAACAAATCACATGTCTTATTAGCGATAAGTGCAATCTCATAATTATGTCATTAATTTAACATTTAAAAATTAATGAGTTCAGAGTTGAGGTATTTTTAAAAATATTAAAAATATTAAACTAAATTCATTTCGCGTAAGATATTTGAAAAGAATTAATATTCGTTTAAAAAAATTTTGTGTAAATGGCGATGATGTTCCTATTAAGTCGATTTATACACTTTGAATGGTGTAAACGTCGCGCGATTGTACAAAGTATAGATAACTATTCTCTCATTTGGTAATGCTGATTGGCAGTTTATTAGATTTCGCGACTTTTTCGATAATCAAGAATTCAGAATAAATTAGCGAGCTCAAGTATAGGTGCGAGAGAGAAGAAAGCATAGAGTGCTTTCTTCTCTCTCGCACCTATTTTGCGTCTCTCTTTGGCAAAAAATAATTAACAATTTGATAATACTTAATTCGCACTTCTTATCCAAAAGATAAGATTGCTGTTTCGATTAGCTATCGGTGTCCGGTGATAAGTCCTAATTGATGTCGCATTTTCACTTATCGCAATTTATATTTATGTAAATAAAAATTAAATGTCATTAATTGAGTCATATCGATTTGCTCGTTTATCAGACTAATTTCAATTCTTTGCTCATTTATATGTCACTAAAATAATACTTAGGATAGGGCACCGCAAATTTTATATATTATCTATAATTTTGTGAAATCAGTAAGTTAAAAGACTTGTTCACGTAATATTCTTGTTTTTATTAGCTAATATAATATAAACAAATGATTTTCATGTGGCAAAGGTTTTTCAATATTATTTTAAAATTGCGGAATGTATTATTGAATTTGTTTTTTCTCTCTCCTATTCGTGATAATTATAATTCAAATTTTGTTGCAAATTAAAAAGAAATGAACAAATTGTCTTTCTGTGGTTATATTTTGTTAGAAACGTTTGCTATATATATTGTGGAAATTTTAAAGTTATATTGATTCCTTATCAAACTTTAATTTGATATTGTTTAACGCGATACGATGGTAATTATCGATACATCTGTTATTGATAAATGTGTGTGTATGATAATCTGGTAAAGTGTCATACGTCGATGTATCTCTCTAAATATTACATATGAAATTTTATAATTAAATCATGTTCATTTATATTATTTTTTGTTATAATTAGCATTGATTACGTAAAACAATATTATACTTGATGCTGATAACAGAAATGCGTATGAATCACTGTAGGTTTGTTTATCAGACGGATTGCGCATGGCGATTTTATTAGTATAAATAGGTTAATGAAATGGCTATTTTATTACTGCGATAAATAAGCCATCATTGTCATTAACTACATCGCTCCACTTTAGATTAACGGATGATAATGGCAAATGAAACCATATAATTGATTTATAAGTTTTCCATTAAAGTTACGTGCGAAATATGATCACATCTTGATATATTTCATTATCCTCTTTATCAGCTTGGATATGTAATTCGCACAGATATACACAATTTGTTCAATATAATTCAATTAACGAAAATCATTCATTGTTTTTACATAGACATTTTTTTATCATTCCACCTTACCTTTTTATCTATACATTTATTGCCTTGTTACATTAACTATATTATCGTACACGATACGGATATAATACATAAAAAATTTAGCCAGCACATAATTTTTAATAATCTTAATTATATACTTTCGTCGAAACTTATGTAACAAGATTTCATAGAATAGAAGTCTTCCATTACTCGTTTCTAGCTATCATTTCAAATGCGAAAATTAATTGCGCGATTTCAATAATCAGTTCGGACGATAAGTTTTTCACGACGTCCGGAACAATTACGCGAGCTCCGTTCCGGAGGGTGCAATTATGCCGTTTAACGAATATCATGGCGTCTTTCGACTCGATGGCCCATCCTCCCTTATCCGGCGTTTGACCTCCTCTCCGTTCCCTACCCACCGCCTTACGTACTCCACCAGGGAAGTCCTATTCCGTAATTAGAATCTCCCAGCCCCCTAGGAGGCTTCGCGACCGACTTCGCCCCCTCACCGGCCATTACTTTTAATGGCGTTGTTAATGAAACTAGGTGTCGCCAAATTAACCTCCCATTCCAGCTGTGCTCAACCGTGAACGAAAGCGTTGCTCGGAAAGGCGTAATTAAATTTCTCTAATTATGTTGCCGTATGATTATCGCCGATAATAGACTGCTGCTTTGCAGATTATTTTTGACTTTTCATATATAATTTGCAAAATATGATGAGAGAAGACTTCCAAGATTTTAAAGTGATACTTTTTGAGACTTTTATCTTAATTATTTTCAATAATAATTGATATGTATTGTGTATAAATACAAGAGAAATGTAAAACATTAAGTATTCATATTTATCTTATATAATTACGTATAACACATAATTTACATATCTTAGAAATAAATAAAGCTCACATTTATAGATAAAAAAGTGAGAGATAAATACGGACTATAATAATTAAAATAATAAAAAACAATTGTGATATTATAAAAATTAAACAATGATCTCATTTTAAAGCTCACATAGACAGATCTTAAATTTTCAAATTTAATTAAATGATCATTTGATTGAATGTTATAATTGTCGAGAATTCGTGATAGAAGAATAGTTCATAAAAATAAAATTTTAATCATTGAAAAATCTTGCTCTTTCTCTCACAATTTTTATCGCGTTGTAGTATTTCAGATCCATGATAACATGAGTTTCATAATTGGAGGAAACCTATTTGGTTTCGAAATGATTTTCTGCAACTACTTAGATTCTTCCAGACTTCATTTTTCGAGATTGTGCTTGAATTCGAGAGCGAGATGTTTACATCGGCGAAGTTTTACTGCACTTTTCATTCTCTTGAGAGATACGGAACAGTATTAAAAAGTATAAATGTTTTCGCGCGATACGATGTAACACGACGAGCAGTTTGGGAGGAACTTTTGCTTGTGGCTAACGTATTCGATCGTGGCCCGAAGGAGAATACAATCGGCAGGGTAGCTGGAGAGGGTTTGAAAACCACTGGTTCGGGCTGATTATCGCGGTAACCACCCCCCGAGCGCCAATTAATCTTAACTTTTACGGGGCAAACACTTTTCATTAAGCCCGCCTCTCCCGCCGGCGTCGGCGTTTCGTCGTCCTTTCGCCGCCATCCCTCCCTCGCTTCTCGCAGCCTCAGCTGCCCCCGCAAGTCCCCCCATTTTCCTGCCCCTCCCCCTCCCTCATCGTCTCGCTACGCCGCTCATCCTCCTTCGGCTACGGTGAGGAACGGCAAGGAAAATGGCTCCCCAGACAAGCGTTTAATCTGGCTCTAATTAGCAACTTACCCTCCACCATTGCTCTCGCTTTCTCCCTTTTTCCACTTCCCCCCTTCCTGCATCGGGGTAGATGCGCTTCTCGCGCATTCTCTGTGACCAATCCCGTTCTCTTCCTGCTTCTGTCGAGAACAGGAGCGGATAAATACAGTTTGGATCCTAAAATGAAAGAGTTAAAATACATTTCTTTTTTTTTTGTCCGCTGATTGATCTCAAAAGTGCCAATTTCTCTTCTACTCAACTTTTTTTTATTTTTTTAATTAATGGAATGTTTTAGTATAATTTATGAAATATAATTAAATATTGAAAAATACGCATTCAAAGAGATTAAAAACATTAATGATAATTTGAAACGAGATTAATTAAATTGCAAATTGACTTTGAAATTTTTATAAAATTATATCGAAAGTCTTTCTCAATTATATTTCTTTAAAAATATCTTAGCACATGTATATAATATTTCTTTATATTATCGGAGGCGTATATTGAAACTTTCGAGTTATCCTGCGTTGGGAATTTACGGGCAAATGGATAAATGGTATTCATTTTTGTAGATGGTCGATAACAGAAGGTAATTTATCGACGTTGAAACGAAAAACATGTTTACATATATGTATCTATAATCACGAGAAATTGAAGGAAACTGTTATATTTGTTGTAAATATAAATTTCTTCTACAAATCTTTGAAAAATATTAAAATAAATCGAAAAGTTTATCATAAATTAATAATAGCAAATGCATGAACTATGTTTGTCACAATGAAAGAAGAGTTTATTTGTTAAATTTGTTGAAAAATCGATATAAAGGTATCAATACTAAAAAATTTATTGCAAACAAGATTTTCTACATATCTTTTTTCCTATGTTTTATTGTTGTTTTTAACTTTTTCATATAATCTACTTAAAAAGAAATTTTAAAAAAGGATATCAATTATAGACGCACTGCTTGAAAAAAATCTGTTATAAATTAAAAAAAAAACCAAATGATGCACATATATTATTTGTGTAAAAGATTTGATCAATAACTGGCGCTAAGTTTTCATTGTATTAATCTATTACCTAACTCAACCTAAATGATGATGTACGCTGAAAAAAAGTCTTAATTTTAAAGAACTATTTCTTTGTATACAAAAAGTTATTTCTTTGGATTAATGAAAATTTTTATGAAAATAAGATATTGTATAATAAGAAATTTTCATTGATTCAAAGAAATACATTTTTTTAATACGAGCAAAGAAATATTTTTTTGAAATTAAAATTTTTTTTCAGGTATTGTATTTTCAAGTTTTCATTAAAGAATAATTCTGTTTTAACTCAAATGAAAGTATCTATTTTTTTGTTTTCCCTCCCTCCATTTAAAAAATAAAAATAAAAATATAAATATGAAATTTTAATGCATAACACAAACATATTTTTCTGTTTGGAGCAATTTTAATTTTATTGATTGTACCTTTTTTAATGATTTTTAATATATCTCATATTTTTTAATATTTTTTATTTTATAATGTTCAGGTATGATTAGTAAATATTACTTAAGGTAGATAAGAATATTATTTTTCCCAAGAAATTTGCTCCTTGCGATCACCTTGCAATCACCTTGCAATCGCCATTTTCTAATATTCTCAAAGAATCATCTTTTCTATTATGATTCTTTTACTTGACATTTAATCGCGGAATGCATGCTTGGAGCAGATAATCCAACTATGCATTCCTGTCGGTAAAAGAAAAAGTAAACGTTGAAATGGGTGTGAAGAGTGATCGATAGAGACTCATATTTTTAACATAGAGCTGATTGAGCTAGATAACCAGATAACACAAAGGTAGATGAATTTTCAAATATAAATGGAAGAGACATAGATAAGCATTTCAAATGGAACGTATTTTGCAATCTCTTCAGAAGAAATTGCGATCTGGGCGCGAAATACTGCTTATAGACGGTTGTAGACGGTGCAAAGCTATCTTGTGAATCCCAATAAGTTTCTATTGATAAATGATAAGAAAATATTCCTCATATTTTGAAATATCTCGAATGCAAGAAGATACAACTGAACATCAAAAACGAAAATAGATTTCATAAATCTTATATTTTGAGTCAAAATAAATTTTTTAAATACATTCAAAATACTTATTATTTCCTGAATTCTTAAAACTTTATGTAACATGAATTAATATTAATAAAAAAATTATGTCAATAATTTATCGTATTAATCCTTACCGTATTATGTATAATTTGGTGTCTCATTCATACTATCAGGGATCACTAAAATCTCTTCGGTTTTTCACCTCTTCAAAATAATTAAAAAAAATCTCTAAAAATTTATCAACATACTTTCAACTTTCTAGAATAAATATTGACTCTTCATTTTAAATAAATAATAAAATGTAGGATAATCTATAATTACCGAAAGACTCATAAGCTGGGAAAAAAATGGCATTTGATTTGAAAAAATTATAACTTTTCATAATAAATGAATATAAAAAAATGATTGCAGAGTTTTGTATTGTGAAGTTATGAAAAAAAAAAGAAAAAAAATACTAGAACTTCGAATTCTACGAAAAGTTGAATTATTTGAACACATGAATATGACTAATCTTTAGAAAGGACATATAGAAAAAATCGAGTTAAAACGCATTTTTTTATTTTGTGTATAATATAATGTTTTTTTTAATGAAAAGAAATATAAAATGAAAAAACATATTTAAATAAATAAAAGAAAAGTAAAAGAAAAGTTTTACGTTTTGCAATCTATACATATGTAAATGTGATGTTGCTCACAAATAAATAATTTTTTTAGAAAGAAATTTTTTTAATGAAAACAAACATTCAGACATTGATTTAGAGTGAAAATAAAATACTTATAATAATTTTGACACAATTTTTATTTTCACAAAAAATTAACATCGTATACTCACAAGGGTTACTAATGTCTCACATCAACTTGAACTGCACGCCAGTTACAGGCAGATTGACAGCCGGGGTCGCGCACAGGTCCCCCCCCCATCACGAATTTTTTTTACGCAACAATAACAAGCGCCGAGTTAACTGAGCTTGCGAGAAACTTGCACGAACAAGAATCGTTACTCATACGGTAAGGGTTAATAAGACGAATTCTTCTGAATTTGGAAACATCTTTTCGTTTTAATATATATGTATGTATGACAATAAATTATTTAATACGAGTAACAACAATAAAGCTTATAAGCTTAAATGATGTTTATATATTAAATATCTTCACTTATTATTACTAATTAGCATCTCAAGAACTTCACGTTGCTAATTAATCATTGGAATACATCAATTGTAATTTTTGATTACTTTTTTATTCCTAGTTTCGGATATATTTAATGATCTTCATATAACAACGCTTTAAAAACCATTATGTTTTTTTTTTGGCACTTTCGAAAAAGAGTGCCTAATTCTTCATAATCGAGCACGATTGTAAAAGTCTTTAAAAGGATGATAAGAGCTTTGGTAACTTCACGTCTTTATTCACCTCTTTCTTCTTTTTGTGCTCCTTCTTTCTTTTTTCGGGTAAAACAATTCGTCCTTCGAAGGATTGAAGTTTCTCCGCTTTAGCTCATAACTTTATCGATCCAGGGCACGAATTTCTGGATATTGGTATACACACCGGGTAGGTGTTCGCGACCGCAACCGATGCCCCAGGAAACCAAACCGATCAGAACGTGTCTGCCTTCCACCGACATTGTGAGCGGTCCGCCAGAATCACCCTATTACAAGTCAAATTGTAAACAGTCCTAGTTGCACTTGTGTTTAGCTAATAGTGAATTAATCGAATATTTCTTGGAATATTCTATTTTGATTGATTACCTGACAAGAATCTCGTCCGCCTTGTCTATATCCCGCACAGAGAAATACGTCATGTATGGTTTCTCTTCTTCCGGCTGCTCTGAACCACTTCTGACATTTATCGTTCGGTATTACCTAAATAAAAATACATACATACACACACACACACACACACACCCATATATATATATATATATATACATATATATATATATATATACACATATAAATATATATATACATATAAATATAATTAGGAAAATTATTTATTGTGTTAAATAATATTACTAATATTATATGCATAGTAATAATTAATTAATATGAATTTATCTATGGCAAATAAATTCTTCTTATACGACTTATATAGAATTAATTAACATAAACAAATTAACAAGAAACAAATTAATATAAAACAGTCGCAAAAACAATTTACAGAATTGTATTGTACGATACATTGCATATTATTTTTATTGCGCATATTTTGGCTGAAAAGACGAGTACAAGTTATCATCAAAGATGAGTACGTTGGTCGATAGTGCACTTACCTCAACGTCGACTTCTTGAAGAACGGATGGCGCCGAAGTTTGACCATGTCTGGTTCGTCCCCAACCAGCGACAGTTGCGGTTCGGCCGGAGAGCTTCAAATTCCTCGCCGGCAGGCAAACCGGGACGATGTGCTGTTTGAAAGCTACTATCCGGGACAGCTTCACCAAAGCCACATCATTTCGAAAGTCGGTAGGAGAATATTGCGGATGTATCTGTTGTTATTTTGTTATTTTAGCGTAATTATTATTATTAAGTTATCATGCTTTATTGGTTAAAGATATGCGTGATAAAATAAGTGAGTGTGTATTTTGAAATTTATTTTTTAATATTACGTTGCAACGCGGAATTCTTGGATATAATACTGTTGAATCAATAAAAAGTATTAAAAGTATTAATATTTAAAGGAAAAACCTCTTTTCTCTCGATATTAAATTCTTCATGGACAAGCCGTTCCGATTGGTCTCGAACGTCCCATTCACCGAGTCGAACTTTCAAATTGCTATTTGGTGTTCTGACATAAAAGATATGCATATATCAATATTTCTATTGTACTAAACTGTTGATAATAATTGCCAATACTAACGTCGCGACGCAGTGTGCCGCTGTGACCACCCATCGATTGTTCAGCAAGGCGCCGCCGCAAGACAGCTTCTTACTTTGTAAGAATCCTGACTTAAGAATAGCGGCCTGCAACAAAGAGAATATTTAGAGGTCTATTTACAGCCGCGTTACATGAAATATGTATCCGAGTCCGCGTCATGGCTCGCGGCCTTTAGAGAAGATTTAATAGATTATTTTCGTCCCCCTCTGCGCTAGGCGAACCGAGCAAATTGATGGCTCGTTCCCAATGAATAATGCAGAAAGGAAGAGTGTGTCACTCGAGAGATATGTTTATAATTAAGGAAAGGAGAGTAGAAAATTGTACAAGAAGGATCTTACCTGCCACGGATGGCTACCGAAACTAGATGAGTGTCCACCTACGATCCTATTGCTCCTCGTATAGAGCTCGCCACAGCCTGAAATATTGTTTATGTTAGCTATTGCAAGATCTCATCTACGCGTTCAAGTGAAAATGTTCGATGTGTTGGTGATAACATATGATAACACGATGATGCAAAAGTGATTTGGGGATCAATACATGATCGAAAAGATAATGTTTGTGCGTGTCATAGAGGAGAAAATAAAACTGCGATGCAGAAGATAAGCTCACACTAAAAATTTATTAACTGATACTTTCTATAATTATCTGCAATTAAACTGGTACCTAAGTACCACTACTTTAAGATTCTTCGCGCTTTAGTGAAAGACTGAAAGCAGAAAATAGACATGGTACACAGTGTAGAAAGTTTGCGCGACTTTAGGAACTCTGTTTATTACCGCAGATTATAGAGATACATTATCTACAATTAATCGTTGCGAAACTTTCTTAGTGATTTTGCTTAAGATAGGAGAAGATATGAATATGAGGTGTTCATTACATAATTATACACGTGAAATTAGTCATTTTACATTAAATTTTTAATTTCATTTTTATATTTAACGTATAATCTAATATATACATTGTGTAGTAAATAAAATTACTACTTAATTATTGTAGTTATTGTAGTATTATTGTAGTAAATTAAATAATATTACGAATATTATATGCATAGTAATAATTAATTATATGAACTTATCTATGGCAAATAAATTCTTCTTATACGACTTATAGAATTAATTAACATAAAAGAAAAAAATTAATTTATATACATATAATACATAGCTATAATTAAAAATTATATATTTTCGTTGTAAAACTAATTTTTAAGATCAATTTTGATATTCTAAAATATTCTGTCTCATATTCCTATCTTGTATTTCAATGCTTAAAAGAAAAGAGGACGATTAAAATATAATTTTCTTCTTTGTTCCATATTGCTTCATTCAATTATCCAGTTCTCCTTTTATCCTTCTTGTTTTTCATTTTTTCTGTTTTATCTCTCGTTCTCGGCCAACCATTTTTATTTTAGTATTCTCTCATTTTTTTTCTTCAAATTCAATTTCTCAATTGTTTTCCGGCAACACTTTGTGCAAAAAAATGTGCGATGTGATGATGAAAGCATATTTGTGCGGTTTCCATGCGAAACATTGTATGCATGTTTAAATACTGTCTCCGTTATTGGGGATACTGTAGATCAATTTTATTATTATTAACCGGTATATTTAATAATAAATATTTTGTATCGTCTCGATGTCATTCATCTTATGAAATTCGTCCAGTTCGTCTCGTATATTTCATACTGATTTCCATCGAAACTGTAATTCTTTATATTTTTTAAAATCAGCACTTTCATTCTCGACATGAATAAATTAAATCTGATATCTGATATGAAGATTAATAATTATCTGTTGATATTTGTTGGTCTAAATCACACACTTATAATCCAGATGATTAGAATAAATTGGTGTCTTTTCAATCAAACATTGAACGAGTATATTCAAATCAATAATTAAGTTATCAATAGTTAAGCATCTAAGAGATTCGCCAGTTCTCAATATTGCAAATAAAATTGATAGTAATAAACATAAAAAGCATAAAGTCGACAAGGTAGAAGGTCGAAACGATATAAATTTTAACCGTAAGGAATACAATTTCGAGGTGAGCTCAATTTCCCATACTACAGAGACACGGCAGGATTCTTGCGTGTCTGTAATCTTTGGAATCTGAACTCACCGAGGTTTTCAATGAGTCCTCCGACTCGTGCGCTTGACACATATCGTGCGACACTCGGTGCAATAATCTATCATTCTCATGCGATTACCACGGTATCTGGAGTAGTCCATGGCATTGGACGAGTCCTCGATTGGGTCACTAGAAGCGGCGGGCGGATAGCCGCTGTTGTACTCGTCCTGTGGATAATCCTGAACTGTGTGATACGGACGAGTGGTGAACGTCGGTCGGTCATGACCGACTGCGAGATCGTTCGGCCGATTATGATTCCAAATCGCGTAAGATGAATCGTAATGGTTGGTTGGATTACTGACACCATCCATATACGTGGGCCGATGGGTCTCTTGGCTGTGCGAGGGCCTATTAGGCCTAATCGCGCTGCCGTAAATGTGCACGTCGTCATCCACGTGTGGCTGTTGGTGCCCGAGATTTAGGGTAAACGCTGGGCAATGTAACGATGTCGCTATTAGCTACTCGGAATCACTCGCGTTGTGGCTGTGCGGCCAAATTTAAGGATGTATACGTCATATTTCAAAACATTATCAAAAATATAAAAAATTCATATTATTTTATTATACGTTTAAGTATCTGTATAAAATTTTATCTTTGAAAAATTTGGTTTAAAGTTATTTAATTTTTTGTTTGCTTCTTTGTAAAATCGCATTTTATAATACTTTATAATACTTATTTGCAAATTTGATAAAGTAGAAGTACGAATTAATCAAATTTTTTATGTATATATTAATAAAACTATGTACATTAATAAAAATTTATTTGGATTTACTTATGTTCAAAAATTATTCACTTAAAACTGCAAAATATAGTCATTTCGCTTCATAAAGTCATTGTAGGCGAAATTATTTATTGTTTTATTTTTTGCATTATGATTTCAGAACATATTCATAGCAATTTTGGAGCTAATTTAACTGTTTAATTATTGATTTTTTTATCTGATTCTTTGGTTGACACTTTTAGTCGAAATTACAGTCTTAAGTCCGATAACATTGTGATTATTATAATTATGCTTTATTATTAGCTGATATTTTGATCACTGCAGTTAAAAAATTAAAGACTATCAATTTAGAATAAATTTATTCGAGAAATAAATACCTATAGAAAATTATTATGATACTAATAATATTATAATAATAGTAATATTTTTCTTCACTTTCATTATTTTCTCTAATTGTTCATTGCAACCAGGAAACACAATCGGAGTATTCATTATGTAATTTTGTCTCTAGGACGGAAATGTGAAAAGTGAAAATTTTTATCATTGAAATTAATGGAGTAATTTTTCACTTTTTATGTTTCCGCCTAAGGAAAAAGTCCCGTTAAGGAAAAAGTTACGTGATCGGTACTTAGACAAAACCATGTACTGTAAAATATATAATGAGGTAAGGAATATACGTATAATATAATATATAATGAGAAAGAGAGAAAGAAAGATGAAAGCAAATGTAAAAGAATAAAAATGTCATAAGAAAATATAATACAATTTATAATTGTCTTGTTCGGTGACATCGTTTCTTCGCCTGTTTCTATTTATGCCATTGTATTGATAGTTACGCAGTTACGGTGAGCGACTTGCTGAAAGCACGCTCGCGTAAAGTTCTCCGGGCGTGCAACGCGATGCCGTCGCGTGAACTAGGTGTGAATAACTGTATTTGAAAGTGCTGGCCGTACTGTCGCATCGTTGGTACGCGAGCGACATACTAGCTGGACGCTGTTGGTTGTGTAATTTCGGATGTCGGATAGAAATCAGGTTACTTCCAGCCGGTGTCTCCTTTCAGTTCACGATTCTCAACCTTCTCGCGATCTAATCTCATCTTAATCCCTAACGTTAATTTAAAAAAGTAACGTTACATCTCCTACTCTTTTAGTATCATTTGAGTTCTCTTTGCGCTTCTTCACTAAATATGATTCGAATCTCTCTTATACTGCATGCAGAGAGTATACATCGAATGCGTCATTTTATCGTAATCGTCACGAGATTTGACTATTTGACCATAAAATTTAAAAGCGTTTACGGAAATTCCTCTCGAGCAAATGACGCTAACAGCGCGATATAATCTCGAAGTCTCGGTTCAGAAACTCAGTTTAGTGACATTGGAGAACACGAACCTTCTTTCAGGATGTCGTAAATTTACAGCGGCATGACGATAGATAAAAGGACTTCACGAGTTAATTGAGAGACACACATCGTTGAATTAAAAACTCTTTCTTCCTTGAGAAAAACATACGACGTATTTTCATTGTCTCCTCCATCCTTAAATAGTGAATTAACCCTATTGTTTGCTTGAATATACTACGCGAGCATATCGTTTAGATTAATATAATTAAAGTGTATCAAAAAATAAAACATTTTTACAGAAGTAAGATCTTCTACATTAACTTACAAAGTTATTAGAGAAAAATTTTTTTAAATAAAATATTAATAAATTACATTAATTAAACTTGACATATGGATCTATGAAGTTAGCACGATATCCTAAATTAATATAAAAAAGAATGACAGTTCCAATAGCACTTTTCATAGTTCTACATAAAAGATTCCACATTTTTTTATACTAAATTTTTATAAAAAATTAGCACACCGTATTTTCAATTTTGGTTTTTTTAGTGCAGAACTCTTTTTTATTTTTATTTTATAAAGAAAAACTGCTACTGGCATTACATTTTATATATTAAGAGTGTCGTGCTAACTTTACGGATTAGATCCATGCATATTTTAATATACATATTATATTTGGGATATATATAATTTTACTTTAATGCGAGAAAACTTACTGGCATTCTGTAACAGACCCACAGTCGGTCGCGGTACTTTTTCGGGTATATCTTGGTCGTCCACGCAGCAGCTCCATATTAAACCTCCGGAACATAAATCGAGTGGTCGACCACCATTAAAAACGCAGCTAAGGCTGAGGCCGCACTCAAACCTCGCACCTTTGTACTTGCACGTTTGCGGTATCACTGAAATAAATTCCACATATCAATTAATATCTACGTATATAGATTGTCGCACGTTTACCGATTACTTTAGTAATATTAAATTGTTAATTTATCATTAATGGATTATTTTAATATGAATAGATGAGAAATGATTAATAAGTAGGAATTTTGACTAAAAAATAATTTAGTCAAGAATT
>Ga0157364_1003636_pt1 | contig 15028 bp, 7 predicted proteins | sample AttsexASBM2_FD_111476 | JGI IMG/M metagenome (GOLD analysis project Ga0157364, IMG submission 111476) | Fungus gardens microbial communities from leaf cutter ant in Ribeirão Preto, State of São Paulo, Brazil - Atta sexdens ASBM2 | ecosystem: Host-associated > Fungi > Mycelium > Unclassified ... | reverse complement strand
CTTTGATTGTACCGAAATAAAATAGCGATATAATCGATATTTAAGTTGAATTAAAACTGTTATATAATGTCTAAAAACAGTTATATCTAACTATATAAAACAGTTTTTTTTCTCAATTCCTCAATATACCGATTTCTTAATTACTTCGCCTGTAGGCACCATCTGCTTCGAAGACTGGATAATCATCTATTAGATTCGCAAGACTTATTGCAATATTTTTTTTCACGGCTAGGTGCGAACGAAGAAGAATCGAACAGCACATATAATACGCTCATATTTCCATCTCGGTTACCAGCGTCGGCTGTGTTGCTTAATGACGAGAATATTTCACGGGCTGGAAATCAATGGTTCGAAGCTAAGCTAATTCCCGAGCATAAAACCCGCCTCGGTCATCGTGCCCTCTCACGTGTCCGTTCCGCGCTCGCCGACGGCATTAATGTAACAAGAAATTGTGGTCGAGTCGGCCGCGCGCGCCTGATGGCACTCTATTTGCTCGCATTATGACATTTCCCGTCTATTCCCGAGCTTGATACCAATAATGTGCTGCACGTTCATGTCTGTTCGCCAAGAGAACGCGTCTTTGCCTATGCAATTTGCATCCACGCGTGCACCATATCGTTTTTCCCCTTCATCCGTTCTCCTTCTGCCTATCCCCCTGCTCGCCTTCAGGATCGTTACGGGTTTATGTCGCGATGTCCTTAGCGCGACTCGTAAATTCGTCCGGATATCATGCATGCTCGCGTGTATCGTACAACTATGCCGGATCCATTCTACTGAAATCGTCACGCTTCGATTCTTTTTGTCGAGTGCGTTTTCCAACACTTTCTTATGATTACCAGCGCTAGTAAACGAGAGCCCACAATGCTGATATTAAGATGGACATGCATAAAATGTTTCTCTCTAATCTGAATCAGTGGATAATCACCCATATCAGTACCAAATATGTCACTGGTAATCAGTGAATTAAATATGAGATCTCTAATCTATTTTGTGACTTAATTAATCTTGTTTTAGTACCTAAATTTAATGAATATGGTATTGGAAGATTGAAATTAACGTGTAGATATTAGTATTTCAGTTATATAATATCAAACATTTTTCCTTTTTTTGAATTTCACTGATTATCAGTGCAAAGTATGCCACTGGGCAATTAGTCCTATCCTATCTGATTCAGATTTAGAGAGTAACGTACGTTGTTTCAAATGTCTGTAAATTGATAGATAATTATTTCAATTATATTAAATCAATTGACAATAAGTAGCAATGAAGACAAATATACATAAGAGCAAAGTAATTAATAAATAGCAAAGTAAATAGTAGACTTTGTATGTTTATTATTTATCTTTTACCTTATATAGTTATATACGAGGATGCAATTGTATTCTGGGATTATTGCTTGTGGTTGTCCTAAGATTATTAGTGATTTGTAATCGGCACATTGATTTGTTTTCGGCACAGACAAAATTAAAATCGAGTATAAAATAAAAATCTATTCTACGCCATTGAACCAATTACTCAATGTATTTCGAGGAATGGAAGGCTGAGAGTATTCTACAGAATCGCCACGGCTGGATCAACGAATAGCACGAATCCGGCAATAGTGGGCTCGGTGATGGTCGATTCCCGCGGGGCTAATTATGGAGGCACACTATAATTAATCTGTTCCCGAATGGCGGTACGCACCGTCCGGCTCATTGTCGGGGATTCGTTGTCCCTTCCCATCCCCTCGCCGCTTCTGTCTTTGCGTGCACGCGCGTACCTCGAATCTTTTGTCGGTACGCGGCATGTATGAAAGAGGGGTTTTCGGGGCAGAGAGAAGGGCGGAAAAGAGCGCGCGAGAAAAAAAAACGCACTCGCGGGGCCCAAAGGGTGCCCCCTTTTGATTCGAAACCGAGCCAGGACACGCTGAAAGAGGATGAATGAACGAGGGAGGACGTTTAGAAGCTGCTTTCTCTCTTTTTTTTTTTTTTTTACCTTCTCCGCCCCTCGAACTGAACCTCTGTCCCACTTCCCTACTTCATCCGCGTATGAGCCTCCTCCGGTCCCTTTTGTCCCTCGATGCCGGATCGGAAATTAGCTGCCTCCCAGCCATCGCTTTGTTTTCCCACCGCACGGCTCCGCCCCAAAAAACTACTTATTACGCTAATTATACGCAGTGCTGTGCGCGTCCGACTCCCTTCGCCGCCCACCCGCCGCTTATATCCCCGACGCGTATGTCGCGGTCTTTTTGTTACGTGATGCGCCGCACCGGTCCCCGCACGATTACCACCAACTGTCGAACCGCGTGCCCGCTGTCGATTAAATCCGGCATTTAGGCGGCGCACTGGAAACACTCTGTTGACTCATGTCTCTTTTCTCTTCCGTTTCACATTCAGCGTAGCCGCACGAGAATTGCAGATATCGTGAAGACGTTGCACGCGATGCACACCTGAAAAACAGTACTCTCCTTTTGACGAAAGGTCGAAACGACAGAGAAAACGACATGCTGGATGAAATAACTATGTGTAACGAAAAGTGCGCTGCCAAACCTGGTATTTTAGACAGAAAGTTGTAAAAAAAATAAAAAATAAAAATGATATGTAACTATCGGAACACATCTGCGCAGATATCCGTTTGGTTTTTTTCATTTTTGTCATATTATTTTATATCATTTTTGAAACATGATTTTGTGTAGCAAAAAATTATTTTTGGATATACTTAAAAAATTAATATTTCGTGTACTGTGAATAATTCATCGTTAATTTCATTATTCGCTACGTAATACGTTGTTTCGTTAGATTTTGTACATTTTGTTTCATACGGTTGATGGCCTATCATTTCGTGCAAAATTAATTCGCGTGTTGTTAACGGGTATTACGAAATGTGCCATAATACGTCCAGCGAATAATCGCAATCCAGTGGGTAATCGTCGTGATGAAGGGCTTAAGGAACGAAAACGTTCGTCGTGCGCGCGCGACACCCCCGTAATCGCCGCGGCTGGCATTAATTACTGTGTTTAGAGATAATTATGAACTGGCTCGCCCGTGCGCATTGTGCCGCTCGTCATCGCTCGTACCGTTTCTCCATCACACGTGCGAGCGTGTGCTTATTTCGGTCGGAGAAGAGGAGAGTACGCAGGTACGCGATCGCGTGTGCCCAGACGACGGATGTAAGCAAAGCCGCAGATGCAGTCTTTGTAATGCTAATGTCTAGTTTACTAACAGCGCAACGCGTCACCCTTCTGCGCTGTGTCGATGCGTGAGGTGGGATTAATTCATGCCCTTATTTCTCCCTTCGTACGTAACACAAAGTATCCGTTTCCATTCTTTCGCGTTTGTTATTCTCTCGAAGCGAGTTGGCGCTTAATTCATAAATCGTGCTCTTAATTAATCTTCTAGGGACGAGTATTGCAACGTTCATTTTATAATTAAATTCGGGATAAATTCGGAATAAATTTTATTGGGATTTACGCAAATTATACTTAAGAATTGAAAATGGAAATGTATTCTTGTTTTAGTTAAATTGAAGGTGGAAATGATCCATTGTTTTAGTTAAATTAACGACATTTGAATAGGAAGACTGGTGTTCTATAGAAAATGATTAGAAATAGGTTAAATTGAATATAATATATATGTTGATATGAGTATATAAATTGATAAGTTTTTAAAATTTAATATTAAATTATAATAGTATTAAATATATTTTAAAATTATTATGAAAAATATTTTGTTGAATGTAACCGTTATTTAAAAAAAAAGAAAACGAGTAATAATTTTTTTTTTTAGTAGTAGAATGATATTTTTTTGTATCTGTTAGAAAAGGCTAAATGTCGATATATATCGATAGAATTAATATGTATTGATAGATTCTTCACTTACAAGACGACAGAAAATTTTTGAGCAAACTCACAATAAAAGAAATTGTTTTTTTTAATGACAGATAATGCTGTCTCTAGAGAATAAATTTCATAATCAGTCATGCGTATTTTTATATTTGTTGGGAGATAATATTATATATCTTTTCTCATATTTAAATACGAGCTCGAGTACATATTGTCTCGCATAAAAATTGAATTGAACGGTACTCGTTCGTCGACGTAGCACTAGAAAGGGTGTTATATAAAAGAAAAAAAAAATATATATATATATATATGTATATATGGAACCTCTGACCGTGCGAGCGTTCACCCTCGAAACAAGATCCCGCAGGAAGAGGTGGACCACGCGGGAGCTCTTCACGATCCGGGCTACGCGTTCTTCTTTAAATATTGACGGAATAAACGTATAAATTACCAGCCACCTCCAGAGGGCTTGATCCTCCGGCGAAGCATATCTCCTCGTATCTTACACGGACGTTGATTCGGGTAGTCCGGACCGCCAAGAGCACCAGAAAGGTGCTAAGATGCACCAGTCTTGTTCACCTTTTTGATCTCCATTCCTGGAGCTCGCGCAAGCTGGCAAGTCGCTTCCTCGAAATCGGTATCAATTACCTCGTGTAACGTACAAGTGGTGGTAACCGCCGCTGGGACGATTATGAACACGTTAATGGTCCGCGTCGCGGGACGCCGGGTACACCCGAGATGCACGACAGACACCCACCGTGTAATTTGGTGTTATTTCACGTTCGTTCGAACGCGTGCATATTATATATCTATCGAGCCCTGCTGTAACCATAGGAATCTTAGCGATATCTTTACGACGGTGTCTTGCTGTTTGTACCGATTCGCCGAAGGTGAAGATAATTTTTATCCGCGTCAGTTGCTAAATCTTTTTTGTTATGTAGGTTAAATTCATATTGTCGAATTACTCAAATTTCACCGATACACAATTTGATTTTTATTTTTAACAATTTCTATAGGTCGTCATTGTTTCTAATATTATTAATTTAATTAAAACAATAGAATGAAATAATTTTCTCTAATAATTAGAAGTTTGTCGTTCCATTACTTTGTTGTAACCATAACTCTTGAAAAAGATTTATTTCTGATAGTTGGGCATACAATATTATCAAATTTATGTTTTCGTAAATATTCACTAACATTCTAGAATAGCAATCTAGCAAAGACGCGATCTCTCGTTTACATAGTTTCTCATCGCACTTATCCGAGATGCATCATCAAGTGTCAGAACATACGTCATATCGCGATCGACATGTCGACGGGCAGATCGTGCGCATTCGTCAGCTCGTGCTTGCTCCCCTACCCGTAAACCGAGTTCAAGGTGTTCCTGGAGAAGGGGCACCTCTAGGCTGAGAGATCTGGAAGACGGCGAAGAATTTCGCATAGCAGAATCCTGGCACGGCGTGTCCGTCAGACGACGAGGTGCTAAGTACCCTCTGGCTGATGCTTGGTCAGCCGAGAAACTATTTCTGTTCCCGGTGGCAAAAAGAGGCCGGTGGGACGAGCCATAACACACTAGGTTGGCCGCAGCGAGGAACGCGTGCGATTCGGACGGCCAACAGGTGCTTTATACGCGACTGTCTGTGTAAGAAGAATCGAGGAGAATTGTCCCCGGGGTCTACGGCGTGACGCGAGCATCTTTTCGCAACTCTTTACGCGCGCGTAGATACGCGGGTCCAGTCACGATGACTGCCAACCGACGAGAATCCACGCGCGTCTTCAGTCATTTATTGAACGCGAAATATCTTTTGTTTTTCACAGCGCGTCACGTTTGTCTGGCATAATTGTTTTGAACAAAACAGTCCTGCAAGAAGTAACAGATTATATCCTAGATGTAATCACCGTGACTGTGCGTGCGTGCGTGCGTGCGTATGCGTGTGCGTGTGTATGTAAAGAGAATGGCGATTTAGTTAATTAAGAAATAGGAATAATATTGTCTTTATTGAATCATAATTAAAGTTAAAAATAATTTCTTTCATTTAGTAAAATTAAAAAAATTCATTTTACTTAAAAAATATAAGTCCAAAATTTATCTGGATCTGTGAAATTCAATAGATTTTTGAGTAACATAAAATTATTTTAATTCTTTAATTCGTTGATGAATAAAATTATTATGCTGTATTAACTCTCCGGAACTAACGTTAAAATCTATAACATGATTACTGAGCCTGTAAGACTCATTTAATTTATGTTAATTAAAATCTTAATTAATTTCAAGAAACCAAAATGACAATTTGTATTTAAAAAATTGTATTTTAATTAAGCACCTATATTATAATAGGAATAATCGAAATTCGCAGACATAAAGAAAATTGGATTGTTTGACATTTTGGACAAAGAGATAAATCTCGAAGAGATTTATGTGATTGAATGGATCCAATAGATCCACTGTTAACGAAAAGTTAATAATTGCGAGAGATATACGACACGTTGCATGTGATATAAATTACAGAGTTTTCTTCTTTGTTTTTTCTCGACACCTAAGATATATTTGAACAGAACTAACTCATAAAAAATGATCCAACAATCTTCTGTCTTAACTATATATAAATAATATTAAAAAGATTGCCATTTTAATATTTCATGAATTGCCGTATAATTCTAGTCTATCCGTTGTTTGCAATGCACAAATAGCGTGGTATGCGAATATCGTGAACTATACGCAACGTTCCTTCATAAATCTGTGTTTTGACTCTATTCCTACTTCCGGCACGTTGATGCGGCAGCGGGAGCGTGTCGCGATGAGAGACTGGAGAGAAACAGAGAAAAAGGATGGGGAACGAGCGAAATTGTCGTGAGGATGTTGCCGTCGCCGAGGCGAGTCGGATTTAATCGAGGCGTACGCTATTACTCCCGGTCGCGTCGGACTTGCTGGTACCAGGCGGACCTCCTCGCCAGGTGTGCAGAAATCATCGCAGCAACGACACGGTGTGCACCAGCATTACCAGTACCAACAACAACCAACGTCGAGAGTAGGAGCGGCTCACTAACGACCCCGTAGAACATGGATGAAGGTAGAAAGGGAGGAGGGCGGGAGAGGGACCGCGGGTGGGTTAAACTCTGGGCTTAAATATCAATCAGCGAGCGAGGAAGAGCAGTGAGGATAAGCGGTGGTGAGAGGAGAATCAACGCGGGCGGGGCAAGAGAGAGAGAGATGGATGCGAAAGGAAGACAGAGAGAAAAAGAGACGACGGTTCCGATGGTAACGCAGAACCGGTGTGTGACTCGCACGCTCGTGTGTCGGGGCACCTCTTCGCGGGTGTTTAATTAGCAGCTCGGCAAACCAGACGCCATATACTCAGAACTCAATCAGATCCCTTCATAAGCGCACCTCTGCTTGGTCCTCGTATGCATAATGGACTGCCGTGCGGTTATTCCACGCGCTACATGGACGATGTCCCTCGTGTCGAACTGATGGAGTAGAGAGAGAAAGAGAGAAAAGAAAGAGGGGTCAAGCTCGTAAAAATAATTGAAATTTATCGATGAACGACTCTTCCACACTCAGAGAAAAATGTAGTGGTGGCAATTATAAAAGTAATAACTATATAAATTTTACATTTATAATTAATATATGTAATTGATTAAATTAACGTACTACACTAATATATATAGTTGAATAAACTGTTTTATAATTGCAACGATTATAAAATAGTTTATTCAGTTATTTTAATTATGGTATACTTATAAAACTTATATAGTTGTCATATTTCGATTGTCATCACTATATATTTTTCGAGTACGGAGTCGCTCATCGATAGATTTTAAGGAATACTGCAACACTTTAATTTTAATCTATAATGAATGTGGAAAAAGTTAAAATTAATATTGATTTAATATTTAACAATATTTTATAAATTTTGATTTATACATATAATCAAATACAATTTTTCCTAACCATTATTCTAATTATTCTTTAATTATTACTTTTCAATTGGAGTAATTATATTTAAATAATTAGGAATACACAACATAGTTAATATATACAGAAAATAGTTTGCGAAGTCAGGTTTAAAATATATTGCGCAGTGAATATATCCAGAGTACCGTTGTGTTGTTTTCACGCAGCTATACTGAGAAGACGAACGATGCTGCTCGCGGCTGTTTAATTAGCAGCTCGGCTAACCAGATGCCATTTACTCAGAACTCAATCAGATCCTTCATAAGTGCATCTCTCCGGCTCTCGTATGCATAATGCACGGGGTACGCGAGTGGCCCATTCGCAGCCTCGAGATGAACAACGCGAGCGAAGGAGTAATTAAATTCTGGTATTGTGCTTCGGGATAATCGCATCTTTCAAACAAGAGTACGTTGAAAATGCGCTTAACGACGCGTGGTTTTAACGCCGATTATTATAATTAACGATCGCATCGAATCATCTCTCAAAATTGCGCGAGATTTTTTTTTCTTTCTAGCGCGTTCTCATCACACTTATCGCGATTCCGTTAATTTGTGTTCTAAGACTCACGTGTTCTCTTAAGATAGCGTTAATTAGTAATTACTCACCAACTCCCTCGACAGAACGTTTAGCTCGATATTAACATTCCATTCTTTAAGAGCGACTTATGCACCTGCCGATCGAAATCGCCGTTCAAGTCGACTGCTCTGATTGCGCCTGAGGAAAAAATCCACAAACGGGCCGGCCGTGGAGTGTTATTAACGGAGAAACAGAGTCCACCAAGATGAAAATTCATTACGCCGAATGACCGCTGGAAACGATTTTATCGGGGATCGGCGGTTTCGGTTCTCGTAATTACCATTTCAAATGCTCACCTCTGCCCACCCGGGGCCCCAACGCTCGCTCTCGACGAGCGACTTCTCGTTCCCTTGCACCGGGTGGTCCGTTTGGGGTCTCGGGAGGTAGTGGGCCAAGTGTGGGCTTTATTATTTAGTTTGCCTGTTTCGGTCTTCTCATCTCCTCGCGCCCTACCGGCGATGCCTCTCCTTCCAATCCGAAGAGATCCGTTTGCGCGTTCACGTCCTCGTCTATTCTCATTCTAATCAGCTCCACCGCCTTTTCTTCGAGCTTAAGCCTTCGCTTCTTTCGCACCTCTTCCAGCCCATATATACCGGACGGGCCCTCTTGTCTCCCTTATTATTTTAGTGCTTTTCTCTTGCGTCGTATCATACGACTCCTCCGCAGAGTCGCGCGGTACGCTCGTCGTCCTTATCCTTCTGGCCGGGTGTCAGTGGTTGACACAGCCAACGCGTGACATTTACCAGTGGTGCTCATTAATTTTTATCTATTGATCTGCGAGTCATCTCGTGCAATCTCGAACGCCCACTGTTTCACGGGTTGTTCATCAGCAACGAGCTTGACGCTGCGTTTTAATGCCCGCGATTGCGCTTAGACTTCTCTCGGTCGCGAAAGGTAAATGCAGCACCAAGGGTGATTTACATTCGCGCAGGCGTATGGAGGATTTATCGCCGTTTTGGCAGCGGCACCTACGGATGCTAAATTAATTTTGCAGCTTTTTTAAATTATTACCGTCTACAAAGGATTTATCTCTCGGTCGTGCAGAAATAATTTACCAGGATAACGAAGTAAATTTAGCATTAATCCTTTTTTCCTCATTTCTCGGTATAACGGTGTCGTGTTACATGATATTACACGACGTAGGACATAATTGACTGATTATGAAAGAACTGATAAATTAAAGTTACCTGATTTTTCTCTTTGCATATACGAAAGTTGGTCCGAAAATTTATGACTACATCTCATCCGATCTTAAGACGCGGTCTCTCTCTATCGGAAAAGGAATTGAATAGTCGAATTTGTAGCCCTAATACTGAAATCTATTCCTCGCACATAGTTCTGTCTGGTCGCAGCGGCGTGATTAGCATGCAGGTAGTCGCGATCTGATGACTATACAGAGAAGCCGAGGCGGTGACAGTCGCACGCGAAAAATCGTAAAATGCGTATCAAATGAAAAATCCAGGAACGTGCCGAATAACAAGCGATAGCCACTTCAGTATCGCCTATAAATGGCGATTTCCTCGGCTCTCGTCTGTCTTTCGAGAACCTTTATCTTTGCCGACGCAAGATACTTGGAAACGAGTCTTTACAGAGCTGATCGTAGGATTTAATGACACCTCGAGTCCCTTTCTGGTTGTGATCTGCTTACAGATGTAACTCACATTTATTCACGTGGAAACAACCCCACAATTTGACCTGCGTCAGGAGAGTCAAAAATTCAATTTTATATACAAATAATTAGTGAACAAGGTCATATTTAATTAGGACGGATTGATACCTTTAATAATAATTTTGCGTTAATTTTATAATTTTCAATTCATGCAGACTGTATGTTAATTATTTGTCGGTCTTGAAACACAAGCTTAAATTGAAGTTGAAATGCGTAATATTACAATGAAAAAAATTAATTTAATTAACCTAAATATATATATAATAATAAACTAAATTGTTTATCGAAATATTAAATTCGATCCATAATTTTGATTAGTAAGTCAAATCAATTGTACGCATTTTGATGAAAATAAAAAAAACTGTGACAATATTTCTTATAATGGCAATATTTCTTAGCATATTTTATTAATTGTTAATGTGTGATAGTCAAATTTCAATCGTGATATATACTTAGTTAATTATATTTAAAACTTTATTTAATGAGCTATAGGAATTTTATAAGAGTCATAAAAATTTGCTTTTGTCTTCGCCACGAATTCAATTTTATACTAAGAAAAATGTTTCGTTCTTTAAACTAAAATTTTGTTGTAACAACAAAGATGGTTGAAATATGCAAAAAATTTTTTTTGTTAAAATGTAAATGTTCTAAATTGCTTAGCCGGTGTAAATAAATATTTTTATTATTTACAAAGCAGAGAAATTATTTCGTAAAAACAACTGTTTGGTTGTTGTTAAAAAATGCCTCGACTAAATAATTTTTCACAAGGCATTAAATTATTTTTTCTAGTGCAGAACTCGCATTCATGAAATCATTTTAGAATATTGGTGAAAAGTCTTACAATTGCTGCGTTTTTTGTTCTGTTCTATTTGGTCTTTTATTTACAGAAAAAAACATAAATAAAATTCCACCGTGTCATAAACAGAATATATTTGATATCATAGAGAAAGAGTCTGGTGGTTTCATTAATTGAAATTTTGATTGAATCTATTATAATAGTTGAGATAATTCAGAATTTTGATTGATATGATCAAAATCTTCTGGTTCGTTCATTTTCAATTAAATTTTTTCTTTAATGTTGGAACAACACTTTTTTCACTTTTTTCAATTTCATCTTCATTCTCTTTGTTCTTGCGATAAGTATATGCGCATATTATTATTATCTTAGTTATACACTATAAGAGATCATAATTATCACGCCATTATCGTGGTGCTAAAATATCGGCGAGAGAAATAAAATGTAATACGCAGACGTCGTAAATACTTTTTCTCGTTGGGCTCTCCGGACCGCCATTATTGAACCGTTTATCGCGCGCATCCGGGTCGGCCAGGGGAGCGAAGGCTCGTCACGCCAAAACGAATGGATAAATAGATCGGCAGGAAGACGCGGCGCGGTAATATACGAGCGTACGCATCCGAGAAGTACCGGGAAGGAAGAGTTGTCGGATGGTGTATACGCGCGCACCGGGTATACATAACGTGGCACCGTTTGTGTGCCCAGTTAATTACTCGCGTAGTAAATTATCGGGTAATGAGGTGCCGGGTTCGAGCCCGGGGCCTTCTTCACATTTCCCCTCCGTCTCCGTTCTTTCTCCTTCTCTTTGGATACTTCGCGAGGCACTGCCCTATCCCCGCTGGACATCCTCCGGTGGAAAGAGAGAGAACCAATAAATCCGCCAGGGCCTTAAGGAGGGATATTGTTAGTTGTAAGGTAAATCATCTCCGCGGCTCGAAAACGGCCGTCTCACCTCGCCGCGACCTCCTCTCCTCGCCTCACGAGGCCTCGAGGAGACGTTTGTTACCTCGTGCACGCCGTTTCTGCACGATACTTTCTGCCCAGGCATCGCCACTTCTGCTTCTCTCGTCTTCTCGCCCTCTGCGTGCCTGTCTTCAGTACCAACAAGTCTTCCCCTTGGTCAGTCCAGTTAGCGTCAATATCCGGACACATAGCCTCGTCATTAACGTCATCGGATTCCTGATGCCTGCACGAGTAGTTCTTAACGCGCCGGTCCGAACCGCGGGACTCAATCGCGAGGTGCTGGACTTTTCGGAATTTTCTGCTGACAAGATGCTTCTTCCAAGATGTTACGCAAATGCGTCTGTAAGAACGAGAACGTCATAGACTGTAATTTATTATGAAGACGGTGTATTCATAATTTACTAACGTGTTATGGGATTTTATTTTTTAAATGAATTGCTTTTCTCTTCCCTGACTTTTAACATCGGTAAAAATATATTGGTAGTTTTTAATTATCTGAGAATGAAGTATGGCAGTACTTTCGAGAAGTATATCGGAGAGGGCATACAAATCTGTAAATAATTTTGTTAAACCTTGAATGTTCTACATAATTATTTTGATGATACAACAAAATATTGGTGCGATTTTAATACATGTGATATCTATATATAATTCTCACAATCTTCAACATTTTGATGTTAATATTAACATTTTAGAATTATATAAACATCGGTGTTAAATTCACACTGACATTTTTTTTAGAGGGTACATATTTTAGCAAAACCATTCTCATATACGAGTACTTTTTTAAAATACAGATGTGATGGCTGTTACTAAGTGTAATGGATAATTTTCAGATCTGCCTATTTTACGCAGTGTCTGAAACGATCGAACGTGTGAGAATATTATTAATGATAGCAGAGACACGAATCAGTGATGTCATCGTGAAAGTATTCAGACGCAAAAGAATTTAAAGACACCTTCCCGTGGGCTACGTTTTTCTTTTATTTTCTTGTGCTTAGTTAGTTTTCATATGCTAGGACTTCATTGCGAGTGTCATCACATTCTTAACGCCTGCACGATCGGCCTGTGCCAAGCGTGAAGTCATCCTGGGACCGTCAACGGTGCCTTATAGTTCATAGAACGCAACAGCGCAGCGTGACTTGCGCTTTATTTCGATTAACCACGGCAAATTATTCTTAAGCCAGCAGATATGCTGTAAAAATAATGACACTTCCGGACTCTCCTCTCCGGTCCGACTTGTTACCATCGATTTATCAAACCGACAAGGGAACCTAACAAACTGATCATCGTCACTTCTTCGTGGTACCTCCTTTTCGTGTGGTCACTTAGTGTCACAACACGGGGACACTCGGGGCCCCGTCATTAGTGCCATCAGATCTGTAACGCTTGCACGACGAGTCCTTACCAGCGCTTGTGTTCCGCGAAGTCCTGTTACCGTTCTCAAAATAGAGACTCGAAACCTCTCTCTAATACGTACTCTCCCTACATGGTTCCTTTTTTTATTTATAATTTATCTTGCATTTGTAGCACGCATTTTTACAACGCATTTTTACAAGAAAGCTTATTTAACTTGTATAATAGGAATATATTTTTTATGTTAAAGGAATATGTGTGTCTTTGAGAGTGTGTCATAAAGATTTTTTGTTATTAGTTTCACAAGAAGTTTTAAGTTTTTTTAATTATATAAAAAAAAGATTGCAACATTTGAACTTTTTATAAATATAGTATGATAATTAGCCTTAATACAGTATGATAATGTAGCATCTGTCTAAAATAAGACATAAATTATTAAAACATAAAATTATATCAAATAATTATTTTATATTATTTAAGAACTTATTATACTATTTATTATATTATTGCACTCTTTGAAAATTAGGAAAACATCCCAGAGATCAGGATCCATAGAGTTTCAGTTACGGATTAAATGTATAAATATATTTTTTTGAAAATTTGTGATAAAGGAATATTAATTATTTGCTAAATGCTGTATTTTTGTCTCGATAACTATCTCAGTTAGCAAAGCGTGTCTCTGTCGAGAAAAAATTGAGGTAGCCAGCGTAACGAGCGAATAAAATGATTGCTATGCGCTTGAAGGAAATATCATTGCTTCTCATCGAAATGCATTACTAGTCGTGCGTATAATACTGTGCGTAGTAATTAACCTTTCGCGATATCGCAACTTTCTTAGCCGCGGGTTTTTGTGATCATATATATTTTATGTATACTATCGAGTTTCCCATCCATTGTACGCTTCCTGCCACGCCTACGAGCCTTTCACTTAGGTATATTCGCTGTAACTGTAATTAGATGACTTTATCATGCTCATTAGAACAATCTCACGTTGATGATTTATGATGGTTTTCTTAAATTGTACCTGTTCTATTGATGATTATTTTCGAGATTTCGGCTTTGTGTTCATTTGATAAAGATTTCTTTTCAACGATATTATATCCTACGAGTCAGAAATCATATTTAAATTATAAATGATAGGTAGTTTAATAGCCATCATAATAGTCATCAACAAAGTCATCATATTTATATCTTTTACTTTCAAACAGAACACATTTTTTGGGAAATTAAATACTTCTCTTGCGCGAGTAGACAATAAATGTACAGATCGAGATCTGCCTCGTGGCAAAAGGAAACTACTAGGTTCTAGGTAGATAGCTTACTAATGATTCGCCAGGACTCACCATCCTCTACGCGTGACGAAGTACCTATACGCCACGTGGTTGTACTAAGAAACAACTCCACTGCACCAGAGTCATTAGCAACACGATTGTGTTGCCTTCTGTTTAACGAGTACCCTCTGGAGCTCATGACATTATTATTTGTAATAATTTATTGCATCCTGATTCACATTGGTGTGCATCGGCTCATTACATTTTTCATCTTACGTTTTAAGTCAGTTGTAATGCTTCTTACTATGTCACATCATTTCATTTAACAGTAACGTTAATTATTTGATCAAAAAATTGTTCTACTCAATATCATGTCAACATTTACGTAAATACTTAAAACGATTGACACATTGGCAGTAATTGTTACATCATTTCCATATTCTCAATGATAAGAAAATGAAATGCTTACATCTTCTCTCTAATGATAACTATATTAGATATGTCATCTGAATTGGATGTTAAATTGTGCTATATTTATGTTGCACAGACTGTGAAGAAATGTATGTGAATAATTTAATCACGTTATTAAATGCGGAATATATAAATATATATATATATATAT
>Ga0157364_1003635_pt1 | contig 15030 bp, 9 predicted proteins | sample AttsexASBM2_FD_111476 | JGI IMG/M metagenome (GOLD analysis project Ga0157364, IMG submission 111476) | Fungus gardens microbial communities from leaf cutter ant in Ribeirão Preto, State of São Paulo, Brazil - Atta sexdens ASBM2 | ecosystem: Host-associated > Fungi > Mycelium > Unclassified ... | reverse complement strand
TCATGACGCGATATATATATATATATATATATATATATATATATATATATATATATATCATATAGTACCAATGTTTTGTATTACATAAATTTTATATAACAATTATATATTTATATAATGTATATTGCATTTTATGATAACTTATGACTTTACAAATGATTAACAATATTGCTTCTTATTGTTAAATTATTATAAAGATAATATCTGTTACCACTATATGAGATTCAAATATGCAACAAAATTTTGTGTTTATCTGTTGCTGCACAATAGTTAATCGATATACAATTAATATCTAGTAAAATTCTCACATTAAATAGTTCTTATATTACAATTTTGATTAATTACAGAAATGTTAATGTAATTATTATAATTCTATTTATAGCTGTATTACATATATAATTATAATATTAATTATGTAATGTTATAATAAAATATTAATATCAATTATATAATCCATATTAATATTATTCAATTAGGAGATTATTCAATTAGAAAATTAGGATTTTTATTGAAAATATTAAAAAATAAATTAGATTACGTAGATTTTAAATTGCTCTCCATTAATATTCTTGTTTCTAGATAATGATTACTTATACAATTATAAAAATTCGAGATATGATATATCGTAAAAATGAATGTGATAGATATTTTTATATCAATAAGATTTCATCATTCATAAAAATTGCAATTCCCATTTATAATGTTATACTTACATAAGAAATAAGTAATAAATAAGACAAAATCAGCCTTTTATGAGTTTCGTAGTCAGCGTTAGCATAGGTAGGATATATAGATTTGTAATGAAGTACAAAGTTCTAAATAACGTAACGCTGATGTAACACCATTTAACTTGTTTGTCCCAAATAAAGTGTTTTATTCGGTAACACATTTACAATGTCATTAGTTCGTTTGTGCACAACGTCAATCATTTGATTACCATATTTAACGGTGTTACTCAAAGATCCTAGCCAGGAAGACACGAGACTCTTTACGGGCGTTTTTGAAAGCGCCAAATTATATGTAGCACCTAAAACATTTTATACGTAAAGTATACAGTATAGCGACATTATTATTAAATATTATTATTATAAGTTAAATATTATTATTATAAATAATATTATTTTTATAAGGAAATTTTATAAGGGCGAAAAACTTACCTTTTAGAAATTTAATAATTGCTTTATTTACGGCATCCGATTTTTCTTGATGTGGAAAATGTTGCGTCTGTGGTATAACTTTAACCCTAGATATTTCTACGTATTCGGCACTTTGAATAATGCTCTCTATTGTTACAAAAGGATCCATATCTCCAACTAGAAGTAACGTTTTGTTGTCTATCTGTTCGCCGCTATCTGTATTCAGTCTTGTGAATGGTAGATTACGATAATAATTAATCGGTCCTGTCCAATCCTCTACAAAATGTTATATTAATTTTTTAAATATGAAAAACATAAGAGAAGAATAACATATGATATAAAAATTATTTTATATATCAGACTTAGTATTAAAATTTACCTTTCCTACTGAAGGCATATTTATACGCCTCAACGTAACTTTTTTCTTTGTCATCTTGAGATATTTGAAGATGTCGAAATACTTCATTGATAATAGATAAGTCTTCTTTAAGCGCATCTATTTCTGGCAAAAATGGTAATCTGCTGAAATGTAGCCATCTAGAATCAGTCACATTATGCCTTTGCAATTAAAATACATAAATATATAATAAAATTTCATGTAAAGTCTTCAGGAATCTTCATAAACGGAATTTCGAAAATACTTACTTTTTGTCTAAAATAGAATTTCTTGATACTCTGTTCCAATAAAAATTGGGATGCGGACTCGAAATGACTATAAATTTATAAACGAGATCTCTGTGTAGAGCGACCATGTACCATCCCAGAAGTCCTCCTAGGTCGTGGCCGATTATGCTGCACGTCTTCACACCGAGAGTCAAAATGAATTGTTTCAATTCATTTATTAAAATTTCGAGTTTGTAAGATCGTTTGTTGAGCGGTTTGTCGCTATCACCGAATCCTTTTAAATCTATAGCTACTACTCTGAAACAGCATTAAAATATGAACATCACAACGCTAACGCGTGTGCTTTATAAAATATTTTATAAAATATTTTATAAACATAAATTTTCAAACGCACCTATAGTATTCTGCGAGACATGGGATCTGTTTTCTCCAAGATAACCAGCAGTCCGGGAATCCATGTAATAATAACACGAGTGGTTTACTTTTGTCTCCCGCTTCCACATAATGGAATTTAACACCCTGCGTAAAGAAAAGCAAATAAGTTAAACGGAAGAAAAAAAATCTAAATTATTAATTCGTTCGCACGAACGCACAATTCTTTAAGTTTAAAATAGAAAGCGAGATTGTAAATATAAGAGTGTAGAATTCCCCTTCATGAGATTTCGTTTGGCGAAATGAATAAAGAGAAAGATACCGCAATTATGATAATATAACGACATAATATGCGTATCGAGAAATGAAATTAAATAAATTTTACATTAAACTCTCGTGTATATATATATGTATATAAACAATAGCTCTCAATAGCTCTTCTGTATGATTTGTAATTTTCTCTTTGGTGACGCAAAGAATCCTCCATCTGCTTTCCAGACTAAACAATTTGATAAGTTGTAATTTTTCAAATCTCCTAATAAAAAAAAGGCAGACAACAAACTTGTAATTAGCGATTTCGCAATACTACTTAATTAGATTACATTCATTACAGCAGACGATAATTTCCTGTGAAGTTCAAAGTACACAATAATTAGCAAAAGAATTTGCCTAAAAGTATTTTAGCACTCGCTAGATTATAATTATAATTATAATCATAATTATTATAATTCTCATTACAATAAATTCACAATTTAATATGTTTTTAAAGTTTTCTGTTATAATATGCTTTGGATTTTCTTGCAGAAATTTGATATAGAAGTTTGTTAAAAATATTATTACATAACATTTATATATTATTACATAATTTATTATATATTTTGTATATAAATAGGGTAATTTTTAAAAATTATGTATCAGTATTATTCAGTTAATGGTTAATTTTTCACTAAAGCACTTAATATGGTATAGAACTAAAAAATTGAAAATGATAGAAATACGTTTGATTATGCTCATTTTACTATTGCTTCGATCCACAAGATCTCTATATACTTCTATATTTCGAATAGAGACGGGATATTAAATTCTATTGCTAGGATAAAACGGATTGAGGATTTCAGTGGAAATTAGATTAATTTATAACTAATGAATTTAGAGTCCAAAAAAAAATCTAAGAAAGAAGTATCATATGAAAGAAACTGGTTTAAATTTTTATTTTCAAGTTAAAGAAAATACTCTTAGGTTTAGTTTCACAACTCATGGTTAACTCATAATCCAGGTTTAACTTATTCCTCATCTCTTTCTAGGGCTAGAATTGGAAAGAGAGAAAGAAATTAAATCTCGATTAAAAGTTAACCGTGAATTGTGAAACTGAGCCTTAAAGTCTATTCCTTCATGGCATGTTCGTGTAATATTATTATATCATATATTATGATGATTTTAAGATGATGTAGTAAACATTAGGTAACAACAGAAACTGAAGTATAATTAAGAATTCTCCTATTTATTAAAACACATTTCCAAATCTGTCTTGATATTTGTTATCTGAATTAAAAATTAATTAAATTGAAAAAGCATACAGATAAGAAGCCGCATATCGATCTAAAAATATTTGTTTATCAATATGTGCAACGTGTTTAGTCTTTACTAGAGTGTCGCCTGCACTCGATGTTGCAAGATGAGTCCATGTCAAAAATGAAATTTCAATACATTTCAATACATTTGCATCAATAACATTAAATTGAATACCGCTGTATCTTCGTTTACAGCGCAACAATATATACATATGATATACAAACACTTCGACTCTGACAACAATAGAGACAGTCTAAAGTGAAAATATATTATTCAACGTAGTAAGAATGTAATATGATAAAGTTAGCAAGATAATCGTATGATTAAATAATTATGTAATAGCTGCATTATTTATAATTTATCAAATTCTATTTATAAATAGAATATTTAAAAATCTCTTATACAACGAAGAATCTATTTATTCTCGCAATTTTAGAAAATTATATCATTATAATTTTCTGATATTTTTACTAGGTTTTTACTTTTAGTATTCGTACTTCCAGAAATGATCTTGGAAGAAGTAAAAAAAAAAGAGCGAAATCTTTCAAACCCATCACTGTGTTATCACTGGGAGCGTTATCAAGAGATGCAGAAGATGTACCTTTCTTATCTTGACTATGTTCAGATTTTCTTTTGAGTGCTACCAAGTATCATTTTATTTTTGTTCACTGAATATTAAATAAGAATAATACCTGGAGGAGCATTTGAACATCTGAACAAGTTCTTTGCATGTATTGATCGTGCCATCCAGGCATCACTGTGCATTACTCACCTTGATTTTCACGTAGGAATGCGTGGCGAGACTGTTGTCGACCAAACATGGTGGAGGTTGATCTCGTTGACGCAACATGAAGAATTTCTTGGGATCCCATATCCATTTGAGAAACCGTCGAACTACCAGGCATAGACCGTAGGCAAAGGCCAAGATATGTAACTCGATCGTTTCGCGCGTTGAGACACGCACGATCTTGCCATCCCCGACCATAGAAATAATCTCGGAGGACCTACAGCGACGATAATTGCTTGCTCCTCACGCTACTCGAAATCTTCTCTTTGTACAATCAGCCACGCAGAAATCGCAGGCAGCAGACACGTGCACGTTGTCACGCGGGCTAAACAGAGTGTGAGATTACGTTCTAGCCACACTTGACGAATAGTCGTCAATTGTATTCTATTTTAGTAGAGGACAAGCGTGCTTTCACAGACGCGCATGAACTAAAGTACGATTATCAGAATCTTTCAGTATGGAATTGCGATCATCGAACGGTGTACAATTTTCGATTCCGAGACACGATTGCTTTCGGTTTTAGCACTTGTAATTGTAAAACAAGGCCGTATTCAGCAGAATATTTTGCAACTGTTGGAAATTCTTTGCTGAGATAAGACTTTTCCTAGTGCAAGATTTAAAAATATAATCCCCCAAATGCAAAACGTTTATTAAGCACTGATTTCTATTTCGGCCAATATCTCTGATATAATATACTGATGATAAACTAACGATCACACTTGAAAGACACGATATGTATTAATTACTGATAGCGTGCTGTCTCGTATTAACAACTTTCCGATCATGAGTTGACTTTTGTACACACGTTTCTCGTCGAGTGATGCAATAATGTTCCTTAGATAGGTATTTGGCGCCTCGCGAAGCTCGTCAACGAGACATCCGATATATAAGGTCGTTTCACGAGGTGAAGAGGACTGTGGAGAGGATATCACTGATTAGACTTTTTGTTACGTTACGAACTCAGAGGCCAAGGAACAAGGCGACAATAGGTATCTCTTTATCGGATCTCCTCGATGGAAAGGTATATCCAAAAGTTATCTGTCTGACAAAATTCCGAGATTTTTAAATTCGATTTTTCTTCGCATAAAATTGACTCTCTTTCTGGCGTTCGAGTTCACGATATTCTGCAGCTCGATTTCGGGCGAGAGAAGAATATAGAAAAACGAACAAGGAGAAAAAAAAGTTATTAAATTACAACAAATTATCTTTATTCAAAGAGTTTTTCTGTAACGACGAGACGGAAGCGAGGAAAGCGAGACTCTTCTACGACATATTAAAAATTTAACTTTGATAAAAAAAATAAAGCATACGATCTTTCTCATTTTCTATTGTCATTTTCTAAGTTCTTTTCTTAAAATTATCTCACAATATTTTCTCTTATATCTCTCGAAATATTTTGTTTGTACACGGAGAAAAGTATGAATCAATAATTTTACGAAGATATTTGTTATTATAAATCGGAAGGTATGATAATAACAATAATGATTCAAGTTAAAAATCAGACTCGTACTATGTGACATGATATATACAAATAATTCTAAAAAAGCTTAGAAACTTCGTTATTTTTAATTCCAAATTATTTTCTCGCCTTCATTTCATCTTAGTTCTCTCTTAACTACCTTTTTATAAGGAAAGAGAAATGAGCTTTGGAGTCAGAACTGATTGCTGTTGAACTGTGGACTTGTATTCGCAATGTCTCATCTTTATTTCGTTCTACCTCGATGTAATGTGTACGGTAGCGTGACAATACTTATCTGTTTTCGAAGTACGAGTGTGTGTCACGACGACAGTGCGTAATCGCACTATCATACATTTGATAACTAAAGCCTGTTCTACAATGTGCTTTTTGTTTCCTTTAGTTTCTTGCTTTTTGCTATTTTTTAAATCTTGTCTTTTTGCTTTTTATTTGTTTTTTGTCTTATATCGTCTGAGGGAAGAATTAACGAACTTCAAAAGAAACAAGAAATACATAGCAAGAAATACAATTATCGATAAAACGATTGCAAAGGAATTAAAAGCAAAAGGTAAAAAACAAGAAACAGGCAACAAAAAGTACATTGTAGAATAGGCTTAAATAATCAGCGGAACTTCCGCGAAACATCTATCTTAAATTCAAATCGCTACGTTCGTGTCTTATCTTCCTGTCTATCGACATACAACCGATACAATTTTTTACGTAGAAAAAAAATAAGATATCAAATAATTTATATGTTAACTATGGGTGCGTTCATGTTAACGTGAGCATCATTTTGTTATCAAATGTTAAATAAGGATAAAATGATGCAGGGGAGCGTTAAGTGAAACGCACTCTATTTAAATTGATTTGCATGTTAGCTCTGTTTTATCGATGCGGTTAGATGCCGATAAGTGGTGCGATTATTTATCGACGATAAATAATCATAAAATTACAATAACTCATAATTTAATTTTTTTAAAAATTTTATGTCATAATAAAGACAATGTTTCTTCCCATGTACAAAAATTTTCGAAATAAATGCGCAAAAAAATTGGCAGCGGTGGGATTCGAACCCACGCCTCCGAAGAGACTGGTGCCTTAAACCAGCGCCTTAGACCGCTCGGCCACGCTACCAGTTACATGAACATTCCCTTGCAGTTGTATTTTCCTGGGGACACATGAGATCATTAATATATTGATGTATAAACTTAAGCTTATTGCAGTATACGTGGAATAAATGCATATATGTTTCGACATCTATAATGCGAACGTATTGTTGAGACATGAATACATATGTGGTATTCATTATTATATTGTATCTCTCAAGTAAAACACAGAAGTTATATATCATCAGAATATCATCACAATCTTATCTGTCATTTAAAGTTCACTTATAATTGACAAGTGAATTAAGTTACGATGAACTTCTATGATGTCATAATTCTATTCAACATTAGGATTCAAGAAATAATGAAATAAATTAATAATCTCTATTTTAAATATAAAATCACTTTTATATAAAATGAAGTCATTGATTAAAGAGGCTTATTATTTCGCTTCTCTAGTTGAATTGCTTATTTTATAAAATTACATTCATTTTTCCTCGAATATTTCTAAAGATCATAGAATGTCTGCTTTGATTATACGATTTATGTAACGTAAGAAATAATTTCAGAGTTGATTTGTAAATAATTTCTAATTGTTGAGAAACGATGAAACGATTCTATCAAACGATTCTATGAACGAATAACCCATATCTATGCTAAAGAATTTACAACACACAATTTGAAATAATTACTCTGATATTCTCTATAGTTAACTATATATCACTTAAAACAATGTTTTAATAGGCACTCTCTCGCGAGATTTATAGAGTAGGATCTTCAAGTACGCCACTGCTATCGTGGGCGTAGATATCACATGGATTAAACAAAGACTGTCGCCGGGCGGGGCTTTCGATCGGCGTGCGTGACGCATGCGTCGCCGGCGCGGCGGAATTTCGACCCGCGTCCCGCGTCACGTCGACGCGACCGACGACGGCGGCGACGTGCGTTGCGTGTACGTGTATTTATGTATGGAAGCGTCGAGTGTTTCGTTCGACGCTCGCCGTGTGCTCGATGCGAGAGAAAGAGAGAATGCGTCCCCATTTTCTTTTTTTTTTTATCCCTCCGTCCATGTCGGCCATTTTGCCGTGACCGGCTTAATATGCGCCGCTCATTTTCTCCGCTCGCGCCCGCCTGTAATTCTATATTCGCGCAACGAAGCGCAATTGTTGCACCGCTCCGCTTCTTTGTCCAGCGTTTTCATTGCGATCGTAACCGGAGGCACCCGCGCAGCGGGTTGCTAGGATTACTAGGAGTCACGGTGTGCCGGGCGGTCTCATTCTCGCGAATTAGTCATCGAACGGCAGACGCGATCGACGATCCGCATGTCGTCACTCGTCGTTGCTGTTGACGACAGGTGGCCCTCACAAATTGAAAATTAATTCAATCAGATCGCGCGCGCTCGCGTCTCTGTCTGGCTGTTTGGACAGAGTGCGAACGTGATGTAAACGTAGGGTTTCTCCCACGAACGATGAGCGATCGTGTGGTAGGATACACTCACGCTTTGAATCCATTCACGTTTATGTGATTGCTATCGAACATTGCGACGTTTAAGATTAAAATTGAATCGATTAAGCTAGTGGGATATAAAAGAAATAATCAGTAAGACGATTCGGCCAATCACAGTCGTAAATGTAAGGTAATTAACGAAGTAAATAAATAAAATGTTTATTTGCTTTTTGAACTGCATTTTCCTATGTAATGTCTTAATATTTTCGAAACACATGCTAAAATGTCTTCGTTTTTTTTTGAAGCGTATCATCGATTAACGCGGATTTAGTTTACAAATATTGTTTCTGCCTCACTCATCTATCCACGCCTCTCTCACATGCTTTTCGACGTAAAATTAAGACATATATTTATGTCTTAAATATATTATCACAGCCATAATATCCAGTACATATAATTCTTTTTATATGTAAATACATTATCGCTTTTTTTCTATCATTTATCTGTTTATGTTATCCTATCCTAATTACCCTCCCTATCATTCTGTCTCTCTCCCTCTCTCTCTTTTCACTAAGTTCCTTGTTTCTATTTTTTCTTAATCATTTTTGAGGATTGTGTAATAATATAATGAATGTAGGAACAATTCTCCATCGACGCTCCCTAACGTAGATTATCGAGAAGATTTTATACACGACAGAGCCGCGTTTCCAGTTAGCATTTAAACTCTATTAAGATCTTCAATCTCGTTTTCCTCTCTTCCTCTCTTCCCTTCGTTCTCACTCTCCGAATTATGTTTATACGTGCTGAACGAGATGCTATTCGTTCAGGCTTTGTATTTCGCAGCAACGGTAATTAATCGCAATGCGCTGATTAACCGCGACACGTCTTCGACAAAACAAAACGTCGAACGCGGGATTCTCGCGGGCGGTGCAACATGCAGCAGAATGGATCGGAGAGGAGCGGAGCAGAACGGAAAGGAATGAGGACGTCCTCGCGCCGAATTAATCATTTCAACAGCTGCGCGTCGCATTAGCGGCAGCGGATAAGACAAATGAACGTCGTGGAGCTTGTTAAGACGTAATCCGAGAGATGTGTCTGCGCCGCCTCCCGTTTCCACCTCCTCGTCATCGCCGTCGCACATCCGCCGTTGTCTCTCTCATCCGGGATTAGACGCTCCTATACTACGGGCAACTATTTTCTCCGGCGATCCCTCTCTGTTTATCAGCTACCTAGGGGTTCTACTTTCATCGCCATCTTTTAGACAGCTCGTCGTATTTCAGACAACGCTTCAGACAACGCATTATGGATATAACAATCATGCTGTTAATCGTGTTTAACGATATAAGCTCGAATTATCGCGTCAGCGTTTTTTGGAAGATGAAAGAAATTAATGACTAATAATGGACTATTTATCTTTTAATCTCCAGTTGAACCAACGTTATTTTAATTTTAAGCGAGGCTTAAAACTCTCTTTGTTTCTCTCTTTTCGATTTTAAAACGAGGTAGAGAGAATTTTAAGTTAAGAGAGTTTTCGCTTAAAATCAAAGTAACATTGGTGCAACCGAACATTCCTTGCTAAGATGTCTTTTTTTTTAAGCAGATCGTGTTTTTGTGTAATTTTATATGGTTTGTTATACATATATGGTCTGTTTGCTGCAACAACGACGTAAAACTTTCATTTCTATGTTGTTTGCAAAAAAGCGGAGACATAAAAGAAAGAAAAAAATATATATTTAAAAGAGAACATATTTTATTCTTCTAGAATTAGTTACATCAAATTGCATTTTAAAATTAATATTACAATTTTTTAATGATTTCAAAATATTCAAACTTATTTTCTAAAAAACTTTGTTTCTTTGAGTTGTGAGGTTGTTTGAGTTGTTGTAGCAAATGAGATAGATAACGTATATGGCGAAATTTAGCAAAATACATATTTACATGTATAGAATATCAAACACATAATATAATTTGATATAAATTATAAGTAAAAAAAGAGTTAAATGATTACAATGGTACAATACACTGTACTTTCAATAGAAAGTACACAGAAAGAAAAACAGGATATTTTTATGATACATTTCTCTCTCTTTTTTTTTTCTCAATTGTCAAAGGATGACCGTATCGTCAAAACGCGCAGATAAAATCGTTCGGATTGTTCCGGTTGGGGTGGACGTTGAAAACGTGACGTTCCGCATTTCGTGCCTGATTCGAAGCGTCTCCGATGACAGATAGTGTCAATGCGGGTACCATCGGTAGACCGCTGCGTGTGAATCACACTGCGATCTTCACCTGGCTCGCGACAATACGAGATATGATTGCGCATCGCAAAAATATATTTATCGTCTAATTTTTTCGAGTTTTATCAGAAAATACATCAAGCTTGCAAAGAAGATATCTCGGAATGAAGTACATTATTTGACTTTAGTCATTTTAGCTGATTAAGATAAATAAAAATTATTGGTGATATTTCAAATTATGCCACTTTTCATGAATTATTCTGAATTTGTTATAATTTTATAGAGTATTAAAACAAAATCATAATTCGAAAAGAATGATTTTTGAAAGTTGTGAAATAAAAATGATAAAAAAAAAAAGATGAAACATTTAATCATGTTTCTAAGAATACATTCTTTTTATCAATTTGATTACTTAATAATTTTCTATTAAGTGGAAAAATAGTTTTCCTTTTTTCTGAAAAATTTAATTTTTTGAATTGTGTATCACAAAGAACACGCCATTATTTATTTATATATCCGAATTATTAAAGTTGGTACATGATATACTCTTATGTAGATAAAAAAAAAATACCGATCGGCGCCATTAGAGATTGATATCTACATGGAAAAAGTCGACTTCTAGAATTGATTCGTTAAAGTGCTATACCGCTCTCTACCATAGAGCGATTTTAATTATCAGCGAGTGCACATTATCAGCGAAGTGCGACTACGTGGAGCACTTTGTATATAGAAATCGACCTTTCAAATACGGGTACACGTAGTCGATGGCGTTCTTCGATTCTACTTCGCTTTTGTCGGGCCGAGTATTGCGCCTCTCCATTTTGTCATCCCCCAGCGGGGTTTCAATGTTGTAACCATGGAGACGTCGCGTTTCCGCAAGGGGAACGTGTAAAGGGTGTCGGCCGTACGTATGCAAGTATGGAGAGACTGCCATTGTTAAAACTTAGGCGTGTATCACGTTTACGATGTCACTTTAATAATGCTACATTTTCTGTCATTTCGCTTTTTAAATCTATCCGGACACACGATAAATATTTGGAATATTCAGAAAAATTAATAATATAGAAAAATTCTATCAATATTTCGACAATTTATTAGATGTATAATATTAATTACAATATATACTTATGTACATGTCTAAGATCTATATTAATGTAATAACAATACTAGCATTACAATATTACAATTTTTTTATTTTCGATAACTTGACCATTTTAATTATTCAAAGATTTTAAAAAGTAGGATTTAGATAATTTATTATAATTTGTAGGACCATTACTGTATGTTACATAAAATTATTTTATGTAACAATAATAAAAAATGTCATCAACGAATATTACGTAAGGCAAAATAGTTAAAGCGAAAATTCGCTTTCGAAACTGTCAATCACCCAGTGAATCACGGCGTGTTCTCGGCGTTAAATGGCCAATGAGTTTCATAGGAGCCATTAAGGGGCCCTTGATTCGTAATGAGACTCTGGGAGAAGAGCCTTATGATTATATCCACCATTAGGACAATAGAGAATAATAGCTAGAGAGAGAAAGAGAGAGAGTGAGAGAAAGCGGAGAATTTATTGGAAAAGCAGCTTTGACTGTAAATTCTATTAAACAATCATTTCGTTTGTATGCATCCTGTCTGCAAATATATCTGTATTAACATTACGATTAAATTTATATTATCTATACGATGTACTTGTGAACAACTTAACAAATATCAACATTATTAGAAGATGAATTTTTTTCCACAATTTATTCCTAATTTTAAGATTTATTGGCTCGACAATACATTTAATATCAATTGTCACATGCTGTGCGTATTTTGGGAACAATTAGCAACAATTCCATAATTCTAATTAGATAAAATTTTTGAAAAGATGTAATCAAATTATATATCGCATCGGATCGGCGTATGTTATTTTTCTTTATATATATATATATATATATTTCTTTATAATACACACGGTATTGCGTCGATTCTGTTCGCGTATCGATAAAATGCACACGGCGGCAAAAAAAGGCATTATTGTATTCGTAAGCGAAGGAATCGTTTGTTAGTTCTGGGCCATGTCACGAACGCAATTAGTGAGTGATTCGTCAAGCACTGCGAAATCCTTCACAGTAATAGCAAAGGACCCTCCAGTCGCTGAAGTGTCCTTCCGGTAGCGACTGCATTTTGATTTGCGACCCGGCGCACTTCCTTAAAGCGCAAGTTCATTTTGGCACAAGCAAGCGAGCCTAACGATCGATCTTTCATTCGCGCGTGTTATTACTTCTCACCTTTCGCCTCGATCGAATAAACATGAACAATACAGAAACTCGCTGTGCCTTGCCGTTGCATTTAATTTATAGAAGGAGATGTCGGAGATGTTTGATATATATGGAAATAATATTCCTTCCTTCATATATAGCCTATCATAAAAGCAAAAGAAAATTATCTTTTTAAACATTGACGCTGATGATGAAAACTACAATTTAATAATTCAAACTTTACATATCGTGCCAATTACAACGAAACAATGTGTGACTCGATTAACTCTTGCTCTTTGCAAAAAATTAAAATTATTTATTATTACATTTTCTAAATATACTGATAGCATCTCTTTCATGAATCGTCTTTTACATGATCTGGGCGAGATTTACTCAAGTTTTTCTGCCGAGTTACGTTTTACATTTGGCAATCGATAGACAGAGTTTTCTGACGAGTAAAACGTCCAACGTTCTTTGAAAATATTCTGCTACTTGGCCGTTTCGTGTTTCAGAATCTTGACGTTGCAAGCGTACGACGAGCTGTATCTTTTTTTTTCCATCCGGAAGATCTGTTCGAGAAAGAGACAGAAGAAGAAAGAGATCACAGTTGCTGTTTACACGCACGGGAAAATCGTGTGGTGAAGGTGGTTTCAGTAGAAACCCGTTGCAATCGGACTCCCATTAAAGCAACACCTATTGTCGCTAAAAACGAGTATTGTGGCAGCATTATTGTGCGCGGCGAAGACGCATTATAATTCACTGTGCTATTCTCATGGCGAGCACCGTTTCTCGGCGCCTCGTAGCACGACACCTGGTAGGTGTAAAGTTGCCGCCATTTTCTATTATAAGGATAATTTGATACATATCGCGGCCGGAGGCTTACGAGGGTCTTGCTGCCCTTTGGGAGCAGACTCGGGAGCGCTAAATATATTTCGTAATTCTGTTCCTGCTTTTGCACTAAGAATAAGATATTGCGAGAAAGGGATACGATTGTCGCGAGTGATAATGTAATATGTAAGCTTTTCATCTGCATTTTACGAAATTTGCATCTAGAAGCAAATATATACCAAATTATATACTAAATAATAAATCGAAACCAAATATATTTAATAATTATAATTTATATAATTATTAAATATATTTGGTTTCGATTTATTATTTTTTTATTTATTATTATTTATATAATTTATATATTTATATATTTATATTTTATTTATATAATTAATGTTATTAATTAATTATAAAATAAACAAGTTAAAGCAAGTATTTCATTTTTCAAGACATTGTTGTATTACGTCATATCGTATCGTATCATATTAATGTCGCTCTTACAACCAAACAGCTGTTAGTTGAAGTTAGATACAAACACAGTTAGTTCTCCCTTCGGCTTTTCTGACAAGGGTTTTCCACTCTTCTCGCGTAATTAATTCTTCCGCTAATATATTTCCAAGGACGTAATGGTGTACAATTAATTAGCCGTATCGACACTGTTGGTTTCTATGTAGCATCCGAAGGCGGAAGCTGTTGGGTGATACACCCTTTCGGGCTTGGATTTTGCTCACGTAGAAACCTCGTAACGAAGTTACTGAAGCTGGAAGCTCCTTCTAGCTACGAACGACGGACCTTCGTATAACGTGTCTCAATTCCAAGAGCCCGTGTGCTCGAGAGCCCATAGAACCAAACTCAATATGGCGGAGTCAATTGGACGGCCCGTACTTTAGAGGTGTCCCTGTCTCTCTTTCTCTCCCTCTCTTATCTCTCTTCCTTCCTCCGCTCCATCGGGGTCCGGAGCATAGTCGTCTCTCCCCCGCTCGCTCTTACCCCGCGTCTTCTTTCTCCCCCTCTTGCGTACATAATGGGGACACAATCGACTTTGAAGCACAATCGATAGTTACGAGGTCCACCCGGCGAAAACGGCTCACCTCTTCATCGACTTTGAATGGCACACACGCGATCGACCCCCGTGGTCGAGCGACGTAACCCCCGCCATATATATATATATATATATATATATATATATATATATATATATATATATTTGTGTTATT
>Ga0157364_1003634_pt1 | contig 15031 bp, 7 predicted proteins | sample AttsexASBM2_FD_111476 | JGI IMG/M metagenome (GOLD analysis project Ga0157364, IMG submission 111476) | Fungus gardens microbial communities from leaf cutter ant in Ribeirão Preto, State of São Paulo, Brazil - Atta sexdens ASBM2 | ecosystem: Host-associated > Fungi > Mycelium > Unclassified ... | reverse complement strand
TTTAAAACTTTTCTTATTATTGTTTCTTATTATTGTTTCTTATTATTGTTCTGTGTCACTCAAACGCGTAAATTTGTTCTTATATAATATATTACAATATCTCTCTATTTCAAGATCGAGTACGAACGCACAATTATGCTCTTTGCTAAATATAATATATGTTATTCAGGGAGGAGAATCCCATTTGCCTATAAAACTATTACCTACAGCTTTGTTTGTACATGACCATATTGCGTTATAGCGTATGGCGTGATCAAATTACACACAGTGCATTACACACAAGATAACATTGTACACAAAACAATATTGCACACAGCACATTGTACAGCCAGTTGTAGAAAGATTGCGACACTTTTTTTTCGATAGGCTTCGGAATGCAACTTGCTCACCGAGTGATTGATTTTTAGTTTTTACTTATGGATCCAACCAATTATGTTCAACTGTTCTACGAACAAGACTAAGTTTCGAAATCTATCGAAAAAAATATTGCAACCTTTCTGAAACCGACTGTGCATTACACATACGATCGTAATACGGTTTTTTCTTATTTTAGTGCGCAATGTGTCGTGTATGAAATACAGAGAGAGTTAGCACATATCTTGTATATAATATACATTTATTTACATTGGCCGGTAGTTAGTATTTTTTATCAATGAAAATATTTTATTTTAAATTGGTCAATTAGTGATGTGTGCTATTGGAATCCTCTGTGCAATGTGCAAGATAACCGTATGTGCAACATGCTGTATGCAATGCGTTGTGTGCAAACAAAGCTATAAGTAATCGTTTTATAAGCAAACTGAGCTTTCTTATTTCTTCAAATATCAAATTTTTGAGGTCCACTGTTTATACTACTTATATGAATTATAAAATTTTTATATGAAGCAAATTTTAACCTCAGGTGATAATTATACTAGTCAAAAAAGTAAATGAATTTTTTAAATTTTTTCTTGATTTTCTTGTGGAATCGCTACCGACTCGGACTTTCTATCTGTGCATATTTTAATTCTGTAAACAAATTTTGCAACCGTAAAACTAATTTGAAGATTTTGATTACACTAATTCGTGATAATTGATGTCGCTCTAGCATCCCGTAAGAAATTGATTAATCACAGTCGATTTTTTTTCTCACATTTGACTGATCAATTTTTTATCAGCTTACAACCCTTATAACCTTTCCTGCAATCGCAAATGACAACAGATTACGTTTACGATTTGCTACAAATGGGAAACATACTTTGTTATCGCTAGTTCTGTGTTAGCAAAGTTGCATCAAATACGCTCTCAGATAGCTAAATCCCATCAAAAACAAATCTAAAATCTTGCTATTTTTTTTGTATAATGTTATCAAGATCAAGAGGCTCTCCTAAACTTTTACCATAAAAAAAAAAAATGGAATATTCTTCAAAGATTGATTTTATCTCTTTATAAGATGAATTTGGGCAGCAAAAAACTGTTTATTATATGTCAGGATATCTTCTATTACTTATGTTACCGAAGTTTCATCATTTTTTGTATTTCCGAGTTAGGGACCTTCCCAATGTCAGAATGATTCGATGATATTTATTAGACAATTGTACTAATCAGGAAAAATATTGAATTTTTGGAAAACAGGACAATTTTGGAAAATGAAATAAGAAATAAATTTTTTCAATATCACTTATAAGAATATTATAAAAATGCCCGCCAAAAATTTTGGACCATCTAAAAAACTTCTGAAGAGTTTGAAATATAAGATTAAAATTGGGATACAATGGGGTTATAAAATCATTTAATCTCAAAAATTACCTATCTTAATATTTTGGAGAGAGACAGGAGGCGAGGGCTGTTGGAAAATCTTAAATGACATGTTGAATCGAGTGAGAACTCGTTTAAAAGGGTTTTCTGAGACGAGAATAACTCGAGATGATCTCTATGATGGTTTCGCAGAATTATGATTATTGTTATTGAGATTTTGCAATAGCGAGAACCTAGGGCAAGGACGAGGAAAGTAAGGCTTTGTGTTCCTGAGTGGATAGGAGAGTGTATATGTTTTGCATACTTATACATTTTAATTTTTCTGTAAGCTTCAGATTAAAAACGTGGATAGACTCCGCAATTCAGTTTTACAGTATTTAATAACTGCGAACTATTATTCAAACGTTTTTGGAAATGTATGAATATACGTTATGTCTTTTGTATATTCAATTTTTTAAAATTTTATTTTTTGTTAAGTAACTAAAATGTTTGATCTGTATACGATAGATATATCATGACAAGACATAGATATTTTTCTTGTCAAATTTCAACAATATTCTACATACTTTCTCTGCATTCAGGAATACATGTGTCCGCGCGAAGTCTTATCTTTTTCATGTCTTCGCAATGGATTGTTATCGTAAAATCTCAATAATAATGTTTAAATTATTATAACTCTGCGAAAAGAATCGTAGAGATATCAATCACTTTGCGTTGTTCTTGTCTCGAAAAGTTTCTTTCAAATGAGCTCTCACTTGACTCCATATGCCATTTAAGATTTTCCGTCCCTCTCTTCCCCTGCTCTCTGAGAGTGTTAAGGTGGATATTTTCGGGATTACATGATAGGTTTTATGATTCTGTTGTATTCCTATAAATTTCAATCTTATATCCTACTGTTTCAAACTATTTCAAAATTATTTAGTAATATTTAGTAAACTTGACGGGCACACTATATAAGCAAGAAAAAATATCTTGTAAAAGAATAGTATATGATTAAAAGAATAGTATATGATTATTGTAAGCGTTTTATAAGTATTCCAATAAGGATAGAATCTATATTAAAGATAAAAGACGGATTAATCGTACTAATAAAATAAGTATACTGTGTTTCATAGGTGTTTACATTATTTTGTCAATCTTCTGTATATGCGAAAATTTATTTATCTTTTATATAAAAAATCTTTTATATAAAGAGAAATTTATATATTTCTATTTTTATTTATATTTATATTTTTTTAGTCGAACAGCTTCTTCAAGAAAGTTCTTATATACCGCCCCAGAAATCTGCTGCTGCCGTTACTGATCTACGGTGCCTTTGCACTGCCTTATTAGAAGCTTTAAATGACAAAACTTTAGCTCTGGCTCATCAGAAGAAAGCGAATAAGTAAATAGTTCAATATTAGATGCATTTATATAGATTAACTAACACAATTTATTTACAGAATATTGGCATTGAGAATTTGTGAATTGGATAGTACTGTACAGTCACCAACCACAAAGCTTTTGGAGGGATACACAAGCAACAATATTGATTTGAAGTGTACGTATAACTAGACAATTATAATCTTGGCATGCTAGAGTGACGGCCGAACTTGATCGATGTCGATAGTACAGATTTTTTAAATTTCAAATAAAAAATCAATAATAATAGTATCTTTATTTCTTTTTCATTTCTTACATTATCGTTCTGTCTCACTTAAACGAAAGTCTGTCTTTATTTAACATGTTGCAACTCCATCTGTTGCAAGATCGAATATCATCTAGTGCTAGACACAATTACTACTTTGTTTATCATTCCGAGTCTTCACTCAGCATTCACATAATTTGCATAGATCGAAATCTTCTTTTTAAGCTTTTGATCTTATAATTAGTTTATAAACTCAGTATTGTTTGTGTATGTGAAACGTTGGGTATTGTACTGTCGTTTTATGCATATGAGCTATAAAACTTTTGTATTAAGGAAACATCTACGTCAAGTGATAGCTCTTCGAGTTAAAAAAAATGTAAATGTGTTTTTAAACTTTTTTTTTCAATTTTAGTATAAAGTTCATTGTAGTGCTTTCCAATTTTGCCAATCTACTAAAAGGATTTTTGATTTCGTTCAATAAATTCGGAGATTTATATTGCTCTGAATATCTCGACAATTTATAATCACTCCAACAGCTCTTTAATTATTTGTAATAGATCTATTACACAGAGTGTTACAGAGCGATTGTATCGAACTAATTTCTTGAAAAATACTCGTATACATTTTCTTGAAGAAAGGTTTTAACGCAATATGTCAAGATCAAGGTCATTGGAGATTTTCTTATTTTTATTTTTAGTGTAAAAATGAATTTTTAGTATAAATATAACAATAAGAGAAACAACCTCCAAATCTGGCTTTTACCTTGACACATATTGTCAAGATCGTAATTGTGAACAACATTTATAAGGTTTTAGCCATCAGTCGGACACCTTGTGGAATGTTGATACTGTAACGGTTCCTGCACACAGAACGCGGCAATGCCTGTTGCACTGCAGAAGTTGTCGCATTAGCTAATTCCCTGGTCTTAAGTTCTTCGGCCTCATTTTGCAAAATTTCTAGAAATAATATAATATTACTTTTACCGCGCGGAAAAAATTGGATTGAGTTCAACTTTTGTTGCGAATTATCTAGTACTTCCGAGCAAGTGAAACATTGATTGGTTATCGCACCAATTTCCGCCGCGCAAGCGTTCTGTGTGGAAGCCATAACTTTCAAGTCTTATAACTTGGAAAGTTTTTTAATGAAAAATACTTTATTATAGCATTTTAAAAAGCTCTTGACGTCAACTACAAGAATATGTAATAAAAAAATGGTAGTTTCCGTTAAAAAATGTCATGAGTTTTATGTGATCTTGATAATGATATTTAAGATCATACTCATAATAATATGAAATGTCCCTCAATCTTACAATTTTTGTTTAAAACATTTTTCAAGAAAATGTGTATTTTTCAAGAAATTAGCCTGATATGGTTTTTTCGAAACTTTTTGAAATAAGCTACAAAAATATATAATAAAAAATGGGGAATCTCTTGAAAAATTTAAAGTAGTCTTGCCCTGACCTTGACAATGTCATTCAAGTTCAAACCAATACTGATACTTTCTTATGTCTCCCTTGAAGTCATAAAATTTTTGGAACATTTTTCTGTAAAATGTATTGTTCAAGAGATATTTGAGATCATCATTAAAAATGGATCCCTTGTATATACATACATCATATAGTATATGTATGTATCTATCTATTGTTATATTTAATTTTTATAGGTGATAGCGAGTTCAATAATTTGGATCATACTAACAGCAATATACATAATATCGAGAAAGACAATGTTGTAACAAATGAAGATAATATACAATGTAGCTCATCGCCTGAAAATCAAATTATGCAACAATTGCAGTCGATACAAATGAGTCTTCCAAGAAACTTAGGAGTATTGGTTCAAAAGGCATTAAATAATTTAAATGATAAACAGAAGGTATGAGATTAAAAATACAGAATACAAACACACACAAAACAGAATGTCCCAGCAAACGAGAATGGATTGGATTGAATAAATACGTATAAATCAAGTTTTCGAATTCGCGCCATCCGCAAAAAAGGTATTGAATTTTGAGACTGAGTACACTGAATACGTCTAGATAAATATAATAAAAATGGACTCTAATGAATTCATATAAGTTCAGAAAATATGCTAGTTTGCGATCTAGAAAGTGATGTATCGGGAAGCATCTAGATGATAGAAATATATGATGCATTTCTTCCTGAACCTTAGTACTATACATAGAATATACAAGATTTATGTAACTTCCGAATATAATCTACACTATCGTGACTATGGCTATATATAGAAATTATCTTGCCGTCGTGGATCCGCAATCCGTGTTATACACTTTTTTTTATCACATCGGGGTTCAGGAGGCAAAGAGTTATGTATATTATCTCGATGCATGTTTTTTAATGATATATCACTTGTTGAGATCGATGACTAGTTAGTAGGTCTCCTTTGTTAGACAATTCTTCAATGTCGCAAGTTAAATAGAAACAAATTAGTCGCATTGAATATTAGGTAAGACCAAAAGTAAATTAACAATATGTAATTGAATTCAACTAGATTAATCGCACGTTTCATTTCTGTGCACATTGGGTGGAATACAAAAAATAAATAACTCCATAATTCCCTGATTTAAGCGGATTACAGATAGAAAAGTGATTTAAAAACTTGCTTCGACATCACTTGAATGAATAATTTTCAATATTTAAAAATAATTTCTCGTTTGTTGGGGTTTCAGCTTTTTGATACAGCTTGTATGTAAGTACAACGGATTAAACTGAGTCAAAAAGTCCCTGTATCATTTTATAATTTTCACAATAGTTAATAAGAAATGATAAAAATTTAATTGGAAGAAACAAGGCATCGAGGCAATTCGCTGTTTGACGCCTTGTTTCCGCGATTGACTCGCGATCTATAGATTCGGGTTCAATTCCCTGTGATTACATATGCGATTTTTCGCATTTAAGAAGCCGAAATGATTCTATCTATTGCATGATTAAGCACTTTAATCATCAACGATTTTTTCTATTATATAATACATTGATTATATTATATAATACATTGATGACACAAATATCATTGAAAGACGTTGTAATTCGATTTCTGGGATATTGATTGGAAACACACATATATTGTATTCACTTAGTTGGAGAGCGTCCACGTCGATTATCTTGACACGTTATCAAGTCATAACTCTAACAAAGAGAGGCAAGAATTGTAAAATACTAAAAGGAATGAGCCATAGCTCATTCAAAAGAAGAGATTGTGCATTTATTAATATTGAGAAATTACAAACTAACACAAAACTAATAAATTTTTTATAGACTCCTTTGATTGAACAGTTTAGAAATATATAACATAATAACATAAAGTACAGGCGATAAGAGTTAACTCTTATCAATTAGCGCAATTGTTCTTAATATTAAATATATAAACCTTGACCTTGAATGTTTCCACTCATGATTTGAGTCTTCATCAGCAATCTTTTCCCCTAACATAATGATTGGATTATTACAAAATAATAAATCCAACGTTTTTCTTCTCAAAAAATTGAACCGTTAATTGTTGTGAGGTAAGTCACATAATTAGAAAGCTGAGAATGAGAACTCAAGCTAAAATTATATAAATGATTAAATTATCGTATGTATAAATTTGAAAATTAATAATCACCTCCCTTTACACAATGGACATCTCAACACTGAACAATAAATATGTCATGCAACATTTTGTACATCGTTAATAAATTAAAAATTATCGTCAAAATTTTAAAATACTGAGAGAACAATTTGTGTCTTGTCATTTCGACCGTCGGTTGAATAATGATTGCTAAACAAGTAACATAGCGGTCAATTTGAAGACAAACAAAATATAGTTTATAACATGTATTACGAACAAGCATAATAAGCTTACAGTTTATTAAGAATTTCAGTGTAAGCATGATTTAAGACAATGGTACCATGTTGTGAATTTAGCCCATTGATTAATGTGTAATAATATTGATATCATCTTCGATATCAATCGTTTGTTATAATAATTCTCCACATCCAGAATCTCCACATTTTGCCATGAATCAAAGTCATGATCGTTTTGCAATCTATGATCTGTAATCACCAAAGAATGGATGTTTGACTATGTATATGCTTTTGATGTTCGAAAGTCAAACCATGAGTGGAAATGTTCAAGGTTTATATATTTAATATTAAGAAGAATTGCACTAATTGATATCAGCTTTAACTCCTATCGCCTGTACTTTATGTTTATTAATATTGTTTGAGTGGGTGGGCTTTTGATTCTGAGAAAAATATACAGGGTGTATCTGAAATAACGCTCACCAATCATACAATACTATTCTTAAAAAACTGAATCGAAAAGTCCTCTACCATTTTGCAATTTTGGTAATAGATAATGAGATATTAACTTCTAAAGATTGCCGAATAAATGGATAAAATTGCGATGTATAAGACAATTTTAAGATATTTTTCAGTGTTCTTTGTGAAATATTTTGAAGATGTTTCTTAAAAAACTCTTAAAGATATCTAAAGTTGTCTTATATGTCGATTTTAGACATTTTGCTCATTGGATAATTAAAAAAAAGTATTGCGAAAATTGCAAAATGAGGATTTTTCGACTCAGTTTTTTAATTAGGAATAGCACTATATGATTAGTGGACGTTATTTTAGAGCGATTGGTTCTTACTTATGGATCCGTAATTTATGGAATCGTGTTGCAATCTTTTAGTTGCTGATTGTCCATGCTCACATCTAAATATTTTATTATGACGTACGGAAACCTCATTCGAATGTATTTTATCCGAGTATTTTATCTTTGTTTTACCTTTAATAAATGATAATATTATACGATATATGATATGACAAAGCGGAAAGGTTGTGAACTTAGAACATAAATGCTATAATAATTTTGATCACAATGCAAGCTCCACAAGTATGGAGAACGACACCATTGCAGAAGGTTACAATGATAGATTTAAAATGCAGATTAATATATAAAACAACTGTCAGTTAATGCTGTAACAGTAATGCGTGTAAATCTATTTTCCATAATAATTCATGTAGCAAACAGATAGTAGTCTTAAAAAAATAGAGTGTACAAATCATTTGCTTTGTAATATGTCCTAAAAAAGAAATTAAAAATCGTGCTGAAGCAACTCTGTCAAAGACATACAAATATTTTATCGAAATGTGAAATGTAAAAAATATTTTAAAAATACGCAAAGAGCTAATATAGGCAGTTTCTATACGAAAAGAAGAAATCTTAATATTATAATGGAATTATGAAAAGATACTGAACTAGACTCTCTCACGTTTTGAGTCACGCTTTGAGTTTTAGTTTTGAGAATAAATGGTGTAAGGAATACGGTCATAAATGTGAGGATGATCGTGTAATGAAGAAAAATTACGTATCATTTCTGCATATCTCTATTTAAAAATATAGGCTGTTATTACATATCTAGTCACTCGATAACTTACTGTTAAATATAATAAATGATTTTGCAGTTGTTTATTCGATAATTTGCAAAGAAATTGGCGGAAAGCGTATTAATTTTGGCAAACGAAGCTCTTACAATGCTAGAGTAGGTATCACTAAGACAACAAAGTTTAACAGCGTCTAAATTTGAAGTCAACCAAATTTTTTCTGTGTAAATTATAATTGAAATTGTAATGGTTTGCTCTCAATCGATTCATTGACAATTGTCTCTCTGTTTAAAGATTTACCTTGATACCACGGTTTAGCTTTTGAGTTTGAATAGAGCTCAGTATAATGTTATCCCTTATTTAATGCTTGTTTCTAGATAGACTTTGGAGGTCTGAAAACGATATTCGATAATTAAGGTGATTATTGGAAGAGCATTCTTCTTTAGCTAGCTGATCGGCTATCTGATTGCCAGTGATGCCTTTATGAGCGGGCATTCAGAAGAGATCTACAACAACGCCTGTTTGTTTAGCCTGTCCGAGTTCGTTCTTAATTAAGCTGATCAGGTAATTGCCTCGATTGGGTTTAAGATTTAATAGTCTCCAGGATACTTATTGAATCGATAAATATGATGACATTTCGACATCCATTTTTTTGGGTAATGAATAAAGTTTGTAGTATGGCCTCCGCCGAGAAGACGGAGATTTTCGGAGAAAATGGCATTCTGAAATTTAATTTGGAGAATAAATGCCCGCGCCAGCCGCAGACGATTCATTCAACTTAGAACCATCTGTGTAGAAGATAGAGTGGGTAGTGAAAAACTCAGAAGGTTCCTTGAGAAGGAATTCAGATTAGATGATCGTTGGAGAGCTTGATTTATCTAAGAGGGACATATCAATAAAAGATTGAAAAAGATGAATACCTTACAATCGAACGAAAAGAAGGGAAGGATTATTAAACGGTGGAGCCTTCGCAGAGCGAAGGGTATATTTGTGAGTAACAAACTCTTTCAGGCATGGAACATTCTTCAGTGCTTTCTTCCGGAGAAGGCGATTCCAGGTAGCGCTCTCCACAAGATTAAAAACTACTTAGTGTTGGATTGTTTGGCAAAGTTTTTGTAAAGATATTTGGATGTAAGGTATTGGAATCTTAGGGAATTTCCTCAGCCAGCATCACATTGATAGGCGTGGAGAACTTGCAGCCTCCAGTTATGCGAATAGCTTTAAATTTTAGTTTTTGGAGTTTTAAGAACATTCCCTGATTATTTGTGAGTTGCAGAACTTGATATCATATTCGATGCTCCGAAAGGTTGAGCGATATAGTGAGAAGTGTGAGAAGTTGACGCGAACCCCCCAAATTCCAGCTAGGAATGCAATGATGTTTACGATTTTAGCCCCTTTCTGCATCAAGTATGAGATATGTATTAACTAAATTAGAGTAATATACTAAGTTACAATGAAATTGAAATAGATATTGTCGTTACATAAGGATTGAGTCGGGAATAAAAATTTGACGCGTAACTAACTGACTACGCATAGTAGAAGATGGTGCGACTGCCCGGGTATTGAATGTGTCGCTCTGAGCGGTGTCTCCCATTACGCCGGGATGGCGCGCTGCGTTGATGATAAGGGCTTCAACTCTCCCACCTGCTCAAGACACGGCTTCGTTCCTAGGGAGGGGATAGTGTCTATCAAAAATACAGGGATGTGCAAGAACGCAGCTTGCTTTCATAATTTATGCGCAGGGACGCAGTCTGTTTTATTATTGTCTATAATTCTTAGTATTAAGATATTACTATAATTGTTATTATTTAACTTAAAATTATTGCGAAAAATGTTGGGTAGTACTGTCCTTACAGACGGGAACGTCACATCCTCCCCCCCCCCTTATTTTAAAATATTGACATAAATTAATATTTTACACTCATACACTCACTTTCATTGCTGTATCTATGTACGAAGTTCGAAATATTGATAGTGCGGCGGTTTTGTGTGTCTTTCACTTATTTCACTGGCACTGGGGAGTCTGGGTTTAGAGCGATAATCCTCAGTGAATGAGAGTGGACTTGCAGAGGAACCCTCTTCAGGTGCTGTTGCCATTTCCCATAGTCTGCCTCCTAAGTGTAGAAGAAGGTGTGTCACTGAGCTCCCAGGTGCATGCTCCATCCGTAAACTAAATGTATCGCATGATCCGTGTATCAGAATATCGATTATTAATTTTATTACTCTTATTACAATGAAGATAGCCAGCACTCCTGCGCTGGCCAAAGATTATGAAGTTCCTCCCATGGCTCCTCATGCTATTGTGTTAAACATTGCTGGTCACAGAAAACATGATATAGAATGTTCAATCATAGACGATCGATGTCTTCGTTGCTGTAAATTCCGCTGGTTGCTAATGATGATGGGCTGGTATAATGCCATGTCGATTTCGATGGTTGGTGATGCAAACACTTCGATAGGTTCGGATGTTAATATAAACCAGATTTCGTGAATTTTGTACATGGTGGTTAAGATATAATTGCAGTTCTTTTATATGTCCGTTTTTGATAAGATCTTTGATCTTGGTAGTAAGAAGAACGAGGCTCCGATGAGTTCGTTGTAACATTGCTCAGCATAACGTAGCTTGATTTCCACCGGGATGCATTTTACTAGGTGGATCACTTCTCCAATTGTTACGCAGTATCCTGGTTCCTTTGTGATTCTATAAGCCATTTCGTCCGGCACTATGCTTGCTAGGGTTAGTGCTTTTTCTAGTATCTGCTTTTCCAGGACGCACTTTTTCCATCATCCATTATGTCCGGTACAATTGTGTGAGCTGTGTTTTAATATGTTTTTCTACGTATATGAATTTGGAATTTACGTAGAGAAAAATGTCTAGGTTTTCAATTGTAACTTTCGATCTATTGTGAAAAGTGCGTCCCTTTTCTAAAATGAGAAGCTTCGGGTGCTCCGTCTGGGCTAACCTGTATCCGCAGACGTCGATGTCCGATGTCTTGGCGAAAGTGGTGCCTTGAGTCGTGTAGATTATGGGTGTCGACTGATTTTCCTTAGGTGATAGTTTTGCGACTAGTCCTTCGTATAAGGTATCATACTGCTCGAAGTGTATAGTGAATAGTAGTCCAGAGAGTCTTTCAAAATTATTTATTGAATATGAATACAGAAGTGTTCAGGCAAGATCTCAATTTTGATCTTTGATGAAGCCAAAACTTGGCTTCGTATCGCTCGCGCTGTAGACTTGGCTACAGAAAAACGCTTGTTGTTTTTTATCGTTTCAGTTCGATTGTTTCTGAGCCCAAGTCGAGAGAGTCTCGAAGTTATATAGCCATTTTCGTTGCTAGTCGCGACCAATCGTGTGATCACTGCGCTCGGTTGTATTATGCTACGTGGCCTGCTAAGAGGCAAACGCGGCAGCCTGTTCTCGCCGTTCTGACGCTTATTCCGATAAAATTTCATGTGCATGTGTGTGTATGTATGTGATAAAAAAGATATGTAGTGGGCTCACTTTTCCTATACATCGTTGGTGCGACATTTACAATAATATGCCACATAATAAAGTGATGGTCCAGAGGAGGCCCGAATGTTTCTGCTCCTTCTGAGTCCATACAGTAGGTATTAATGGGCAATGGGTGCCCGAGGCATGATAATTTACCCTTCGGATGAGTATCTTCGGAGATCGTAATCTTGATGGAGGTTTGCACAAACACATTGTCCTAGGTTCCGTATCGGTGTATTGTGAACCGGAAGATTTGCTGTTCACGGTGGCCGATCCGACCAAGGTAACGCTCCTCAGATTCGTTGTGTTCTGTTTGATTCTATCAATTATTGCATTTGCAATTCTTATGGTGCTTGTTTCATGAAGTCTTTTGCAGCTCTGTTCGCCTATTTCTTGCAGGTATTTTCCGTTGTGCCACTGATACGTGAGAATGCATCCCGCAATAATGGATTGTCTTATCTATTTCTATCTTGCACTGGATGATGATTATCTTGTCATAATCGCTCAATTGCATCAACTGCACATATAAATCAAAGAATGGTTATGTTGAATCCCTCACTCCGGCAGCCGTATTCCACGAGTCTCATTGCCGTGGTAGAAGTATCATTAATAAGAGCAGGAATATGTTTATGCGTCGGCGTCCGTAGCTTCACTGCCGGTGGTGTCCTCCAATGGCCGATGCTGATGAACCCTTCTCACTTCGGGGTTGATGGAACAGAGTTTGTGTTTATCTGCATGTATCATTCGAGTACCTTTAGCGCCTATTTTGACATTGTTATTCTTGAGAATTTCTGTTATCTCGTGCGGTCTCACATACTTGTCGCCTAATTTATGAGTGGGCTGTTTTAACAAGAACGCTTTATCGCCTATTCTAAATACATGCGGGTTTAATTTCTTATCATAGTACCGCTTAGACCTACTCTTGGCGCGTTTCAAATTATCGTAGGCTATCTCTTGAATGTCTGTTATTTTATTATATAAGGTTTCGAGATAGTCAATATAGCTATTTATTTTCGGGTAGAATCTCATTACGGTACCCGCGCTGTCTTTGCGAAGATTAACTCATGGGATATATTCCGTACCTTCATGCACATTTGAGTATGAAAAACATGCGAATTTTAAATGCAGATTCCAGTCTTTTTTATCCTGGACGACCTGTTTTAGATATTCTCACAGCACCTAGTGAGATTGTTCGATGGAGCTATTAGCCTGCGGCCTATATGCCACAGTATATAGTTATATCATACGATCTTAAATTTTTTTGCTATTGCCTTTGTGGATGGGTATTGTTTAATAAGGAAGTTCCACAAATTAAAAATAATATTCTCTTTATTACACTATGTAGAGGTACCCGTCGATACTTATTGAGAGATTTTGTGATGCCTTGCGGCGCGTGTGTGATGTATGTGTAAGTGTCTAATCCTCTTCGTTCGAGTTCTCGATATCTGAGTCTGTCCCGAAGAATTGGCGTGACAGCTGCCGGTTGAGTCACTTCCTCTTTCTTCATCCTGGCATCCTTGGGCGGTGTCGCTAGCAGAGCTTATCGGCGGCCCAATTCCTCCGGCAACGGTCGTGACGGTCTCGGCGGCCACAAGGAGCTCGTACTTGTCTGTTTATGTAACCGAGGTCGTCTCCGTCGTAGATCCTTGACGGGGAAACTCTCGCGGGAGCTCAAGAGGTATCAACCTCCACGAGAAGAGAGTTATCCCCGAATCGAACGGCTTCTCCGTTGATGGCTCCTCTGTGCGAGGGGGACCGGAGGTGGTCTCCGGCGACGTTTCCGTGGCAGCTTGTAGCCCTTTAGCTCGCCAGGAAAAGAATTCCATAGAGGTCCGAGTGGAGCTCGCTCTGCTCCATGAAGACTCGGTAACGAGCTCACTTCGTGAGTATATACAAAGGCCCTTGACGAGCTCGCTTTGCTGCAAAGGCCCTTTAGAGAGGAGCGCGCTTTGTGAGGTTACACATCAAAAAATGTTCTGTCACCAGAATAGAGACTCTTTTCGGAGCTCACTCTATCCTGAGTGAAGATACTAAAAACCTCCCGCAGAATCCTACTTCTATGCATGGTGAACTATTCTTGCGCGCGAGTTGCTGCTAGGCCGCGTGGGCTTTTCGCGGGACTCGCGCTGGGCGGGCGCTCGGTCAGCATCAAGCGGCATCGGACGTGCGATTCAGCAGCGGCGCGGATCGCGTGCGTATCCCGGCGACTCTATTAGTGATGCTTTAAGCCGCCACAGCCTTCATTAGGCTGTTCAGAAAGAGAATGCCCTGATTGGTCAGGAGTGCCTTAAGGGCTCCGTATATACATATAAAATCGTTAATGAAAGCATTCGCTACATCGATCGCTCCTGCATTTCTAAAGGGTATTGCTGTGACTTAGATAGTAAGTCCTGATAGTAAGTATATACGTTACGGGTGCGCGAAGTGATTCCATAATATCTATCGATATCTTGTCGGAAGCTGTGCCTGGGATATCAGTTAATACCATTGGTTGTTTTACCTTGCGGCGTACTAATTTTTTTAACTGGCAATTGCTGTAATTGCATATGTATGTCTGTACGTCTGTTTTCATGCGCGACCAGTAATATTTGTCACGAATCAGTACGTCTTAGTCATGCCCTTATGATTTCCTATCGCTGACGCGTGATATTCATGAATTATTTCTTTTCTTTGCTCGTGAAACGGTGTTATGATTTCATTTTTACAAATGGTTACTAAGATTCCTGTGTTGTCTAATATTGTTTTTATTTTACTGCGAATCCTCTCCCATGGTACGCTACCGAGGTCTCCA
>Ga0157364_1003633_pt1 | contig 15033 bp, 11 predicted proteins | sample AttsexASBM2_FD_111476 | JGI IMG/M metagenome (GOLD analysis project Ga0157364, IMG submission 111476) | Fungus gardens microbial communities from leaf cutter ant in Ribeirão Preto, State of São Paulo, Brazil - Atta sexdens ASBM2 | ecosystem: Host-associated > Fungi > Mycelium > Unclassified ... | reverse complement strand
TAATTTTAAATCTTTTCACTTAAATTCTCCTTTTTCCGAGATAGAGCACTGTGAACAATGTTTCTTTTCAACGTGAGGAGTCTCTGCTTAGTTCAACACAATTCTTTTTGAAGCATAATTTAATAGTCTGTTAAAAAATCACAAATCTATTGTAAATACAACGAGTTGATCGTGGAATCTCCGATAAAAGCGAAATTACTGTGTCAGCGTCCCGATCACCTTGCGCGAATAGAGGTTAGGTCACGATCGCGGCAAAAATTCTCAGTAACGGCGATATTTACCCCTCTGCAATATTTGTTCATGACGTGTATTCTGTCACTCGCGATCGATGTGCAGACACTCGTTGCGAAAATTCTGCCTGATGATTGGTCAATCAATTGTTTATAGGCGTACGTGACAAAACACTTGTTACTCGCGCAACGTCCATTACCCGTGATCACCCATGATTCATACACGCCTTACGTAGGAAAATGGCGCTCTTTGCGCGGCATTTAAACTCACTTTACAGAGCAAATTCTACAATAGAGTCGTCCGATCACAGCTCGAATGTGAAGAGAATAAGCGGTTATGACTGGTCTATTTCTAACAGGCTTACGACCTTGTAGAATTGGTCTAATGGACAAAAATCCGTTAAGAAAGGCAGAGATTCGTATTCTTTGTAACTCTAAACTAGTATTATATTTAAAATTATTATTCATATATTTGGTCAGTGAACTCGAGAATATACTAGAATGCTTACCACAGCTAAAAACAGATGACTTGACAAAGAGTTTAATGTTCGTTTTTATAATAATTTAACTTTAATTTTGATTCAATCACTTAATCTTTTTTTAGTTCTAGGCATTGGAAAAAGATTATTTAATAAATTGAATCGAAATTAAATATAATTTTATAAATACAGAAAATATTGTTCTATTGCTAAAAAAAATAATTATGTAATTTACTTTTAAGTATTTACTTTTAATCTTATATAATAAGCAAATTTGTTTTAATTTAATTATCTTAAATCTTAATTAAAAAATTAAATTTACTAGGATTTTTTCGAAATATTTTTTGAATAAATTTAATTGTTGTAATGAATTTATACAAATGTGCGGATTTATAAATTTTTCAAAACAAGTAATTATTATTAATATGTATTTTTTGTGCATACATTGGTAAAAGGGAATTGTATTCTTCTTTTTTCTTTCGTTTCTTTAAAAAACTATATTAATACTTTTTAAACTTCCACAGATACTTTCTAGAAGCTATGAGTTTCGCAAGTTATCTCCATGATATCCATTCTTAGAACGCCAACTGCAACGTTCACGAAACGTTGGCGTTCTAAGAATGCATATATAGATGCGGAGATAACCCGCGAGATGTACGTTTTCGATGATTCGAAACTCATGTTATGAATTCGATTACACACTACATTGAATCAACTCATATTAAAAAGCTTTATTTAAATATTTAAATGTATTTTAATTGTAATGTAATTTATGTATAATATAATCAACTTTGACAATATTCTGTCAAATAGCAACAAAATCGTTATTAAGTAATTAATTGTTTAAAATTTAAAATATTTATATACCTTTACATTTAATTTTGTTAATTTCATGCATCTCTCTCTCTTTCATTTTAACTTATCGAGCAAAATTATCCTCTCTTCCCATGTTATAAGCGTTCTAGTAAGTTCCATAATTCCGTTTGGAAAGTTTCTTTAAAAATTAAGTGATTTTTGCCTTAGGAAAGGCAATACAGAAAAGTAAAAAAATGTAATTAAAATCTTCGAGATGTAGGAATAAAAAACTCGATATATACAATACATGATTTTTGACGAACACAATTCGGCGGGCACTAACAAAAATTCTGAATGACACAAAACTCGGACCGAAACCGATATCCTTCCATCTCGACCGATCTCTCAAGACTGATTTGGCAAAGGCAAGAAAACTCTAGTCCAGGCAGCAACAAAGAACAGGTCAGTTTCGATTTTGAAATACCTTAGTTTTGTTCTTTTTGTCTGCATAGGTCATCGGTTCTCTTTTTCTTTTCAATGTGAAAAGAAAAAGAGAAAAAAAAAATATAGTCGGAAGCATTCCAACTGTCTTTTCTGAGGCGGCCTACGATGTAATTTGCTTTCATGCCTTGGTCCAGGAATTGCCAGGTCAATGATGAAATATCAATCCCTCGCCAATCGTAACGAATTGACAAAAAAAAAAAAAGAAAGTTCACCAATTTATTCACTGCTAGTAGTAAAAATCTACAATGCACGTAACGTATACTATAGATTTTCAATACTGGTCGTAAATACAAAAGAGGGAACATTAATGACATTACAAATTTTTGCGACCAATTTTCGGACAATCTAAAAATTGTTGATGCCTATTAAAATTTTGAGCTCCTCCAAATTTTGTGTCTTACTTTGGAGCATATCTTTTCAGTGCTTCATAAACATTCACGCACGTGTATAGTACAAGAAATTTAGCTAAAAGTACAGAATTCCTATTTTTGAAAAGAAATGTATACGAAATTCTAAAAAAATATTATATAATGTATACTGTAGTATTTTCCTAGACTTCCGTTTCTTTTCAAGAATAGAGATCTAGGACTACTGTTTCATCAGAAATAAAAGCATACGATTTAAATATTATATACAATTCAAAATAGATATACAAAATAGAATATACAATTTTAAAGAATGATTATTCAGCGTTTCAATTTTTTAAATTAAATTTATTAATTAATATATAATCTAATAAAAAGGTACACTATAATATAATCTTTAATATTATTTATTAATAATTAATATATAATGCGATGTTCCAAAGGAAGTACCGTTTTATTTTAAACAAATCTTTCTCTTCGAAAGTCGCGTGAATATATTAATTAATAATAAATAATATTAAAAAATTGTTATAGTATATTCCTATTAGATAATACATCAATTAATAATAATAATGTTAAAAATTTTATCTTTAAAATAAAAATGTTCAGTATATCCGGTTTAAATATAACATTTTAATATGAAAAGAAATATGAGTACTCGAGCTCGGTTTTTTCTTCATAACACAAAATGATCAACATTTTTTTAAATTGCAAATATTCTCGATGATAAAGAGTTTTTCCTTCTATGATAGTTGCAAGTTAAGAACTACGGCATAGCAAACAAAACTACTGCATATTCATGCTTCTATAACTTCTACAGGTTTTTTTACGAAATTTATTACCTGAAGTTACGATACAAAATAACAAATTTTATCAATTCTAATGACTGTATATATATATATATATATATATATGATTAAGCACGTCATTAATGTTAAAGTTTTTACTAAACTTAATGCTCATAACTTATGGAAACAATCATTTATAAATACTGACTATAAAAAAATATATCAAAACATTAAAAAATGTTTGTATGTAAAATACAGTCTACAATTTTAAGAAAATATAAATCAATAATTAATATTTTGCTATAAGAATCGTTAGGTAATATATCATTAAAGAACATAATTTTAAATTCACACTTTGCAAAACCAACAAATATTTAATTATACATATAATACTGCAGATATTTCTAAGACATTAAGAATTTCAATTGAAAATAAAATCTAATAATTACTGGATTTAATGATTAGTCTTCATTCCTCTTGTTATTATGTATTATTACAAAATAGTATTTTTATACAATTTATACAATTTATACAATTTATCATAAAGTCACATATTATTCAACAAGGAAAAGTTAAAGGTTATTGGGCACAAGCGAGTAACTAAACTACCAGCACAGCATACGCACTCCAAATTCAAATAATGACTTCTAGCGATAAACAGGAGCTACTGTAAACGATCTGTATAAATAGATACCTTGGGTGGCTTCCGTTTAGGCGGCGACTTCCTCTCCGGGTCGCTGCTAGACGAGTCCTCTTGTGGAGTCTTGCTAGTATCAGTGGCATGACCGTTCAGCGACTCTTTGTTCGCCGGTTTTCGGCCGCTCCTGCCAGTAACTTTGCTCTTGTTGATGCTGTTTACTGCCATGCTACCGATATTGTGGATCGAATTAACCGCACTAGGCAAACAAGTAGTCGGCGCATTTTCACGGTTCTTACTATTCGAGGACGTTGTCTCACGAGAGATATTGAGAGGTAACGTAATGCTGCCGGCCATACTGATAGTGTTCTCGGTGCCGTCTTCGCATCTCGAGTGTCTTTGCAACCACGCCTTTTTCAATTTATGTACTGGATAGTTGGTGCTGCTAGGAGGTCTCGGTGCCGGACTATTACATTTTTCACTGTCCGTGTTGCTGGGGTTTGTGGGGGTCTTGGCGGGCGTGCCGGGCGCACTGGGCGCTGGGCTGGGTGCTGTGGACGGTGCCGGGCTAGGAATGGGCGCCGGACTTGGTGCCGCGCTCACTGACGTTGGATTTAGCGAGCATACGCTGCCGGTGCTAGCGGGTCGTACGGAACCATCACCGCTAGCATTACCCGGAGCCGGGCTTACCGCTGTCACTGTGCGCTGCTCTTGCGTTACCTGATTGTTTGGCTGCGCTAGCAATGCTGCAGTGTTGACAACTGTAGTGATAGACGTAGCGGCTGAAGCGATAAGCGGACTGGGCTCGCTCACCCTGGATAGAACAGGGGGACCAACAGATTGTAAGGATAATGGTTGTGGTTCCTCGGTCCTTCGCTTCTTACAAACTTCCAATGACACCGGCTGGCCGCTGGTATTGTCGCATAACAATGGCGTAGGTGCTTTCCTCTTCGGTGAGCCCGACCTCTCGACACCGAGATCGAGCGGTTGCGTCTGGAAGGCCGTGGTGATCTGGGGCTGCGCGTGCTGCAACGTTTGAACGGGTTGCTGATGTGGGCTGGTATTGAGATGCGCGGAATGAGCGATCGGCCTTGAGAGCGGCGCCGAGGCAGCCGTAGGCGGCGAACCATGCAACGTCGGTGGCGGCAGTTTCGCGCCCGGCAATGAGCCGGGGAAGCGACTGTCGTAGACGGACCGGCTGTGCGCAGGTGGCGGCAACGGTGGCGGCGGCGCCCCGTGATGATGAGGCACTTGCTGGTAAGGCGAGCTGCCGGCCTTCGAGGTCAGCGGTATCGGCGCGGCGACAGGCGTTTCGGAGGCACGGCAGACCGGCGTGCCGGCTATAATGCCGCAATTAGTAATACCGCAGTTAGGCTTGCCGTACATGTGCGGCGGCGCCGGGCTGCTGACTTTTGGCTTGGAGCCGGCCGGCGGCGGCGCGGCGTAATGCGACGACGTCGTCGACGAGGCCGTGGGCGGATGCGGATGTGGATACGGATACGTAGATTTGGCCGCGCCATACGGCAGACCTGCAGATTCCGGCCTGCTGAGATAGCGCGGTTCAGGTGGCGATGGATGCGGCGGCGCCGGTGGCTGATGCGGGTGCTGTGGTGGGGCGTGCGGGGATTGACGGGGATTGTGCGAGTGCAGGCGCGGCTCGGGCTGCGCCGGCGGCGGTGGCGGCGGATGACCGTGCGGACTCGGCAGTTGCGTCGTCGTCGTCGGCGCTCCGCCACCGCCACCGCTCCCGCCGCCTCCGCCGCCTCGATGGTGACTCGCGGACGTCGCGATACTCTTCGCCTGCAGACCGTCCAGATGCGCGGGATGCAGGTGATGTGGGCTCTGCGTTGGGCTTCTGTATTCGTACGCTGACGACTTGTGCTGCGGCGCCACCGACTGGACGTTCATGTAAGGCATTATCTTCGGGCTGGACGAGTGTTGTTGCGGTGCCGGTGTTTTCGGTAGCTCCCTGCCCTCGTTTTTCACAATCACCGAACTCTTGTAATCCGGCAGTAAGGATGGCGGGTTTTGTAATACCTCTCTGCCATGATGGTCCCTCTCGAGGCCGCCGGCCAATCCGCTCTTGCTCGATAGCGACTTGTGCGGTCCTATCTCGTTCTTTAACTTGAGATCATGCAGATACGACGTGCAAGATGGCTGTGGCTGATACGTCGACGAATAGTTGAACAAGTTCACGTTCGGCTCAGCTTTCGGTAACGAGCTGTGCGAAACCACCGACGGTTTCTCATGCAGGCCGGCAACCTGCAACGATGACTTTGACGTCCGTGAGTGCGCCGGTGGTGGCGGGTACTCTACTTTTCCGGATACGTTCAAAGGTCGAACCTAAAACATCGTGATACGTTTTATAAAATGATCCATCGCTGCAAATTACATAATGCTCAACATAATTTTCTATTTCTAATAAAATAATTAATAAAGGTATTGAGATACGTAATATACAAAAACTGGAATTTCTTATATTTCTCGCATTTAACAAAATTCCACACGAAAGGAATAATTTTACTCAAGTAAAAAAAATTTAGCTATATACAGATCCAAAAATAATTTTCGAAGTATCAAAATAATTATGTAGGAAACTCGAGCATGATGAGCAATTCTAAAAAATCGACAACCACTTTGAGTGTCCTACATAATTATTTTAATGGTTTAACAAAATTATTTATATGTATCTAGCTAAATTTTTATTTCGGCAAAATTGTTCCTTTGTGTGGGGGTCCAACAAATATTTTTCAGATGTAGGAGTTGACCCAAACTTCCCCTCACTCATTTAAAGGCCATTTAAAGAGGAAATCGCGCGGAATTACGTAGTACATGTACCTGTTGAGCCGACGGTGCCGCGGTGGCCGCCGCGTAATAGGCCCTTTGCTGCGCGGCGTGATCCCTGGCTTCGGCCTGCCGTTGATGCCTTTCAGCCACCGCCAGGTGTTCCCGTTGCTCCCGCTCGCGGAAGTCCCGCTCCCGCTCGCGTTCCCGCGCCTCCCGTTCCTCACGTTGCTGCTGCTGCGCGACGGCGGGATGCGCGGCGGCGGCGGTGGCTGTGGCGGAACCGCCCGGTGGACCGCTGGGATGACCGTGGTGGCTGGCGGGAGGATGAGCCGTCAACGCCCCGTGCGTCCTCGGCGGCGGTACCTGCATGAAAGCGCTCCATCCAGCCATCGAGGCCGACTGCATGTTCCTCTGCGGGACATAAGATACCTACTTCAATCAATACTGCCAATCATTTTCGTCGCTTATCGCTTAACGATTCATCGGAGATACGATTTGCGACGAACGTTTTTTCTTCATATCTCGCATTTTATCTTAATGATACGGTCTACAAGATTACTTTCCGAAAATTTAAAAGGCATTACGCAAATCTTGATCGAAAAAAAAAAATGATAATATTATTCTTCGACTATCAACGATGTAATCCTTTTTTTTTTTTTTGATAAATTTAATAATATCAACTATTAGAGAATTTAAAGTGCGGATTAAGGGATCACGATTTTACAACTGTGACTTCTTTCTGTATCATAAATATGAAATAAAAATGTAATATTTGCGTGGATTACGTTGTCATGTACGTGTATGTTGTGTGTGTATCAAAGCTATTAGATCTATAATTTATTTTGAAATGAAACGCGCAGAATTAGCATGCGATGTTCAATAAAACTTAAAATACAGTGATTCACAATGTTTACAGAAAGAATTCTGAATATAAATTTTATATTTATAAACTCTGCATTTCGCACGTCCTCCATACACGTTCCAAAGTCAATGTTTATCGCTATATTCCGTTGTTATGTAGATATCGCAGTCCAGACGGCGCGTCATTCAATTGTCGGACAAATAACGAGCAAACACAGACGGTGCGCAGCGGTGTCATGCGCATATGCAATAATTATTATCTATTACGTTCGTTGAGAAACACACGGCGCGGTAAAAAAAAGTCATCACGAATACGATCTTAGTGTCATTCCGACGATGCGATCGCCGATTCGATTAGCAGTAACTCACGCACTTGCGTGATCTCCCTGAGATAAACATGTGCCATTCACGTGATTCTTCCAAATTCTGCATCAGCGAAAGAATTCTCATAATCGTGTGAAGATACGCGATAAACATAAAGCGCTCATTATAACTTACTGGAAACTTTCCACATGTCATCAGATCGTTCGATTCACGCGAGTGACTTTTTTTCTTCGATTCACATTAACATTGTGCATGATAACATAGACCGAGAGTTTATGCTGCTATTAAAATAGTGTCACGACATTTTTTATATACATATGTAAATGTGCAAAATAGGGCATTTAAAAGATATTATCTTTAAAAATATGCGTCGCGAATTAAAAATATGTTCAGATAAAGTGATATAATTTCAAGAGGAATAAATAATAAATATCTTTAAAAAAAAATCGATTTTTTTAAAGTCACAGGGTCACTTCCTCCACCTTTTCAACTGTAATGATATTATTTTTACATAATATGATTCCCTTAATTATTTTGCGTGTAAAAATATTAAGGTAAAAAAATTAATACTTTACGAGATATATAATATTTTATATCTACATTTGGCATATTTTTTTTAATAAAGTATGTTTTAACAAAGTACATAAAATATTTTGTAAACCAGTAATTTTTTTACAAACATACCTTAATATTTTTATATACAGAATAATAAAATAAATCAATTTTGATTGGTTTAAAGAAAACACACAGTTACTTTTCAAACATGGTACGTATAAATTACATAACTTTGTAACACTTCAAATGCCTCACTCTATACACATATATATGAATATATACATACACGCATATAAAAGTTGTTCGATTAATAATAAAAAATGCAATTCTGTAATTCTTAAAAACTTGATATACAAACGCGATGGCAAGTATGGAATTTATTCATTTGCGAAATTCGAATGCAGAGTTCGTGACAGGTATCGAGTTACGTGAGAGGTTTGTGTGGAAAACACGAGAAGTTTTTACGAGAAGCGAAGTTCGAGAAAAGTGAATTAGAGAAGCGATGTCCAGTACTATTAGTAAGAAAGAAAGGCGCGAGATTCGTGTAATTAACGTCGTGCGAAATAGTCTGGAATTTGGATCGACTGACTTCGTTAATGCCATCGGTATGGCGCCGTAAGAGGCCTCGAAAATAACTCGTCGCGAAGTTATCGAACGAACTTCGACGTGTAACTAAGTAATTTCCCCGGGAGGATCAAACAAACAGCTTCCGCTCGTTGCCAACGTTCGTCGATTTAACTTCGCGAGGAACTCGTTTCTGGAACGACTACAAGGTTGTAAATTAATGTAATCAAGTAACCGGCAAGTAACGAAGCAAAAGAGAACGGTAAATATTGTTTTCCTGTTTTCCCCGAGATTCGAAATCTCGGTAAATACGTCAGTCACCGAGTTGCAGGCAATACCTTCCAAATTCGCGTTGAAATTTCTCTCCAAGAGTTAATAATTTGCTAAACTTATCAGCTTTACTTTTCCGATTGTAAATAAAGTTAAAGAAAATTATTTCAAACGCACAAATTCACTTGCAATTAAAGTATATCCGGCAAGATTCTTAAAAATTTATTCATAAAAGGATTAAAGAAACATATTCTATCTTTTGATTACTAAATAAATAAGAAGCAGTTCTTAAAAAAATTTTCCAACTCAAAAGATTCCCATGTTAATTTACAAACGTTTTAATAGTTTTTACTACACTAAAAAAATTACTAAATGTTAAGAGATATTCTTTTTAGTAGTACCAAGTAAACAATTACAGTAAATAAATATTTATTCAATAAAAAAAGATAGTTAAATTAACGATCTTATATCAAATAAATATATGTTCACATTTATAGTAAATGCTTGTTGAGAATTATTCAAACAAATATTTATCAATATTTTTTCTAGGTGTTAATCTATTTTGATAAAAACATTGCAAAATGGTAGTTAATAGTTTTCCTTCAAGAATAGGTATTTTTAGGTATTTTTTTTGTCAAATCGAAAAGAAATCAAATTCTCTTTCATAAGAAGAAAGACATCGCATCCTTGCAGGACGGTAGAATTTTACGAGGTCGAGTGCAGGAGCTTCGCGAAGTCGCAAATCTAATTATAGGCCTGCGAAGGTTTACTATGCTAATCGAGCGACGCGAAGTAAATGTCAACCCACATTCTGTTTACCTCGATGCTCGCGTCATCGCTTCGCGGCGCGCGTTTTATGCGCGACACGTCGCGTCCTTACAAAAAGAAGATGTAATGAGGGCGATGTGACACAAAAGCCGGCAAAGTCCTCGTTAAAAGTGCTCGGCAAACGTAACGTGCGCGCCAATACATCACGCCATATACATCTAATCGCGCGCGGATATCAAATCGCGTTGCATCACACGCTGCTTATCTATAAAGCCGCTTATCTAAGTAGAGAAAAAAAAATAGAAGAAAAAGAGGCACACGGAGCTTTGCACTCAAGCATAATAGAAGTTGTTTACATTCCTTGTCATCGGCGCACGCGAATGAATTATAATCACGCAACTCCCATGCGAAACGTTACGTCTTCTTGCGACACTATTATAAATATTCCATCCCGTATCCCCTCCCGCTATTCACTGGCGGATTCGTGCGCGTATCTCGAATGACAATCCTGGTCATTTGGTGTGTGAATGACAGGGATATACAATTTCACTTGTCTCATTTTCCGATGCTTCAAGTAGTCGCGAATAAACGCACGACGTGTGGTGCTTCGGTATTATACTTGAGCATGCCACCGGGTATGCGGGTCGTGGCGTGATGTAGGACGACTGCGAGCAAGCCGACGAGCGGGAGGAACGGAGACGGATTATGACCGATTGCACGTAATAAAAGCGACATGCCATTCAGAGTCAATCAAATGCCGCTCGCCATTGGTTCGTTGACTTTCTCTCCTGCTGAACTCTCAACCCGCGCCGATTAACTTCTCACGCGCGCTTTTTACGCGCCGTCTCGTTCGCACCGCTCGAATATACATGCCGTTTACTATACCAAGAGATTTTCACTGCCTCTCTTCATGCAAAGGAAATATATCGTCAGAGAAGGAGAGGAGGTTTAGCAATCGCCGCGAGTGCGGGACACGGCGAAGTCACGTTCACGGTGCGAATGGTAATGTAATCCAGAATAGAAATTGCCACGGCAATTTGTAGTTGGTTTCATGGGACACTCGCCTTCATCGTGTACGCGGAATACACTGCTGAAAACTTTCTAATCATCATCCTGGATTTATATTCGCTTCTATGTAAACTGCGATAAGCTATTGTACGAAAATAAATTTGAATATTAAAATAAAGATAAGTTTTATTTTATAAAAAATAAAATGTGATAATATCATCATCTAATATATCACGTATTTATCATACTATTGTAATAAATGTAAGAGATTTTCGTTACAATATATAAATATGTGAGTTATCGATATGTGGATAATTTATTTAAAATGAATAATAAGGTAATATATCATTTTAAATACATAGTAGAGAAATATTTCATATTCATGTTGAAAATGATCCTTAAGTTCTTGTAAAAAAATTTTAAATATATTCAAATGTGTATTTAACATAATGTGATTACGTTATTTAAATAGTTGTGTAAACGAATATTAAACATTTCTTAATGTCAAAATAACACAATTTATTTTACAAATGATTAAGATGAAACTGTGTCATAAAAAATGTGTCTTAGAATACAATTCTACGATAAATAAATAAAATATGTGTTAATCTAATATATCGTAAATGTTAGTTTTATTGAAAAAAATACACCTCCACTTTTTAACTTATTTATATATATATATATATATATATATATATATCTTCTTGTGTTTATTCTTTTATATAATATTTGTGTCATCTTCTAACATATTCATCTTATATTAAATTAATACATAAATTTGAATGGAATGGTTTGGGAAAGTGAAATGTGTTAAATTTTCCCACAGTGTAAATATATATAACATAATATTCGTAAGCCATCATGCCATAGATTTCTTCCTTTATACTATCGCTCCGATTACCTTGCTTATCGCGCGCGCCTTCATTGCGTGTGTTATTACAGAGTGGAAATAATTTGCGCAGATAGCACGAGCTGAGTCATATCCAAGGAAAGTTTAGGTTCGTCTCGTAACATGATCGACACAATAACAATCGCGACGCGGCGTGGCGGGTCGCGCAGAAGGTGTCGTATGTATCGGAAATTGCGCGTAGATACGTGATCATACTTTAAACACATTCTCGAAGTAATTACGGGTCGCCGAGCCCGAAGTACAGTTTTTCCAGTCAAGGACATCCGTCAAACGGTACGAAATTAATGATTATAACGGCACTGCTTCGGTACTGATTATTCACGAGCGTTTGCCCTTGAAACGATCGCAAACACAGTGATATTAGTAGATTAGGGATCTTAAGTTGCTCATTACGTAAGTACTTCCTGAAGGGAAGTCGATTCGCGTCGCTTCAGAATACAAAACATTTCAATTCTTGCCGTACATATACCCATTTTCCAAGTACAGTTCTTGCAGTAATAATTAACTTTCGTTTGCACAATTCTTTCCTTCTGCCTTCATTTCTTGCAAAATTAAACATTAAGGCAAGAATATTCATAAGAATCGAAAGGCATAATCGCTTTTATAAGAAGTAAAGAACGGTTGGAAATATCCGATGTACAAAGACGGACGTAACTCTCTTTTCCCTTTTCTTTTTTCTTCTTACTGAAGCAACGCGCGCGATGTTATATCGTGTAATATCTTCGTCATTTATTATACAATATATAGCACAAGATAGCGTAAATAACTTGTAAAATAATATGGATCTAAATAGCAAATGAAAATCAAAAAATGTTCAACATAAATAAGCGAGGAAAGCGATATTCGGTGTCAAAAAACAGATATTGGCACCTAATAATATTCTTGCGTAAATCTTATAATTTTCTAATTTAAAAAACTACGTACCAATTATTTGTCTTGTAAGTGTAAACTGCGCCTTCTTCGCTTATTTATGTAAAATACAGATCTATTTTGTCGACTTTGTCATTGAGCATGAAAATGCGCCGAATACAACCTAGATTTTCCCCTAAAGAAACGATAACAAGAAAAGTACCTCCTTTCTAAGAAAAATACAGAACTATCTTCTCTGTCCATTTCGATTTTCTTGCCTATAAATTTCTTTACGTAAACTATCGAACAAACATCAGTAATTTTTATTGCACAAAAGTAAAAAAACCTTTGTTCGTTTGTTGCTTTATTTAAAATTCCGTGAATTTGTTTATATCGAGATAGATAAGAATTACATCATTATGTGACAGCAAAGAACAGCTTTCAATAATCGCTAAATTACATCATTATATAACAGCAAAGAACAGCTTTCAATAATCGCTAATCAGTCATCGAACGATGTCGCGAGCAATAATTGAAGACACGATAAGCATATGCACTTTATCGATCGTAGAAATAACAGGGCGTTATCGCCATTGATTTGAAACCACTATATGACTGTCAGATCGATAAGCGGATAAACCCTCGTGGGAATACGAGCTATTCTGAAACAATTCAAAGTAATTGCTTTCATTTCATTTAGAATAAACATCGACAAGAATCCAACGATTAGCGATAGGTATGTCGCTGAACGGAGTTTCACGATACGTGAGAAGTTCATTTAAATCATATGCCGATAACTCGTTATCTCGTTTGACCTTTGACAGTCTGGATGCCGAGCAATGGATTGACGATTGTGCAAGAGAAAAATAAACAGAGAAAAACAAATAGGCGGAAGCAAACGAGTTTCATCATGCAACGACTTATAATAATTTACGCTAATTCGAAATTCTGCTTACGTGGCACTAAAAATTCTTTGACATCGTAATAATGTATGCGAGAGGCGGTAAATCAAGGTGCGAACATGCAACATGTGTCAAGAGATGTATAAATAACTACTATACGTATGCACAGGTAGTTTGAAAAAAAGCCGCGATCGAGATCTCGCTTTCCTTGAACGGTTTCGTGATACGCGATCGTCGTGTAAAGAATCTTCATGAGAGGGAAAAAAAAGTCGTGGCGCCAAGCGAATTATTCCGATCGCTATTTCCACGCAAATGCAGGGAAACGATAACGCCGGCTTTTCACGGGAACGTAATATTAGTCGTAATATCGTGAAATCCACGGGCGCCGAGACTCGACCTTCGCGAGAACACTCGGCAGAAATCCAGGCCGATACAATTTCGACGGTGCCGTATTATATTTTGCAAGGACCGCAGGAAATCGCACGGGCGCCGCCGCGTAAAAGGAGACGCTCGAAAAACAGCAAGCGAAATCGAAGCGTGATACAAAATTCGTGGTAGGTTTTGCGAACGCGAGGAACGAGAAGGTGCTATCTTATCGCGCGTTATAGACGGCGCGAGTATATTATGCTGCCATTGCAAACAGATAACGGTAAGATAACTCGTGATAAAACGAAATGAAGACCATTCGGTTTATTTTTACGACTATGCAGACGCTCGGCGTCAAAGCGACAAAGAGAAAAGAAAGGGAAGAAAAACACGTGCCTTTCACCTGTACGCTCGCCCTCAATCGAAAAGGATCGCTCGAGGATGAAGTTACGACTCGAGTATCATCGAACGATCAGTCGTGAGATCCGACCGTAATTACACGTTTAACGACGCGACGGCTGTTTAAAAAAAAAATGAGGTTTTAAAATCCTTCTCGTCACGTATCAGTGACAAATGTATATTTTACCGTCATGAATATTCGTCGGAACACTCTTATTACAGATGGAGGGAAAAAATATCTCTACCAGACGTAATTAAAATAAAAAATACAACATACATATTAAAAACTTCATGTACCGATTAGGTGCAGTTTAAACATTTCTGACATATTTAACATTCTCGAGAAATTATCGTAAAGACTTTATGTTAAATATGTTAAAAGTTCTTAATTTTTAACTTTCGCAAAAGTAATACAATAATCGAATGTTCTTAATAATGTCATACATTTTTGTTCTGTGTATCTTTCATCATTTATCTTTTTTCAATGCTTTTAAATCTACTCTTTGCATAACAATTGAAAATAATATTTCAGTAAGTGAATAATCGACTAATACACTAAGAAAAATACCTGGTTGGATTAATTGAAATTCTAATTGAAAATAAACGAATCAGAATTTTCTTGTTAAATGTACTAAATTCTAGTTCAAATAATTGATATAATCAGAATCCTTC
>Ga0157364_1003632_pt1 | contig 15033 bp, 5 predicted proteins | sample AttsexASBM2_FD_111476 | JGI IMG/M metagenome (GOLD analysis project Ga0157364, IMG submission 111476) | Fungus gardens microbial communities from leaf cutter ant in Ribeirão Preto, State of São Paulo, Brazil - Atta sexdens ASBM2 | ecosystem: Host-associated > Fungi > Mycelium > Unclassified ... | reverse complement strand
AAATACGGAGTATCAAAAGACACAGAAATTAGAAAGAATGAAGTTGAAAGAGAAGATGCGAAGAAAATCGACTGTATCTACGCTATGTTTACACGCGCGGCAATGCAGCCGACCAAAAGAAGCTGAAGATGTTGTTGCACATATGTACAACGTACATCGAAGAATTGGTCCTTTGCGGGCCAATAAGAGGGACGATTATTACAATCACGATTATTCCTATGAATCATGGATAAAAATTGCAGATCTCTCGTGGTTTTTTTTAAATAAGCAAACAAAAGAGAAATCTATTAAAAATAATTGCTAATTATCATTCGGAAAATCGATTGTATCTTTTAATAGTAATTCTATTATGTATTATCAAAAATACACTCAGATTCGTTGTAGCAATATAATTCTATACATTTATAATGCGAGAAAATAAGGCAGGAAATGATAAAAAAAATTCGCGCGTTTCTAGGAGGACAGGCACTGTCAAGTTGATCAACGATATGTCACATCCTGTTGAAAATCTCGTTTCTGCGAATCAGCATGCGGCGTAACGAACCCTTTAACCAGCTGCTGTCACAATGTCGCGTTGTCTAGAGCGTGCCTCGCGATAATAATCGTAACGAAATTATGGAGAATTACGAACGGCCGTTGCTCACGATACTCGGCCGTTTTACTTACTGACTATGCATTGTAAAGATCGACAAAGATTATCTGATGGAAGGGAAAATTACTAATTTTCTGAGCTAATTTTTGCGCCAATTTATCTGAAAAATATTACGCTGCTTATAGAATACTAGATTTCATACGAGATTTGTTTTTGAAAGATATTTCTTTCTTTATTTAATTCTTATAATTCTATCTGTATCATTAAGATACCTTAAAAAATAGTAAACATCTCTTGGATACAATTTCCAAGTCCATAATGACATCCTTTAGAAATTAACGCCTTCTATTTCACTTCTGAGACACGGAAGCATAAACAAAGAGCCTCTCTGAAAACTGTTCGGTAGCGTTCGGTCGCTCCGGAGGCGAAATCGCGTTACTCCCAGTGTTTTGCTGAGGTACCGATTTAAAGAACTCGACTTAAAGAAAAATATGATTATGTCGAACTAGACTATATTTCAGAGACGAAGACCAAGCGATCCGTAGCGGTCTCAGACACGCTGACCACGGGAGAAGAAGACGAACTGCCAGCTCGCAATTGGTTGCTTATAATGAGCGCGCGAAAAGCATAGGTAGCTTAATAGCCATATTTACAGCCTCATCCAATTATTGAGTAAACACGAAGAATCCGCGGGTCAATATATCGTTTGAAAAAAAAAAAAGAGAGAGAGAACTAGCGCCTCCAGGCCGCTTACGGATAAGTGATGCAGGTGTTGCACGGACTAGTAGTAAGTAAATTAGCTCGGTAAAGTTCTCGAACGCAACGTGGCTATTTTCATCTGGCTTCCATCTGAGTCTGGCTCTATATCGTCGGTGTTGCTCTTTTATTCATCTTCTTTTTTGTCCGCAATGTTAAAATCATGTCGCGCACTTAGACGGGACCGGTTAACAGATTTGTGCTGTACATCACGTTAATATCGTATGTCTCTTGATATCGTGCGCCGTAGTATTCAAAACGCTTAGCAGCGACAAATCTAATGCTTCTATGATAATGTTCATGAAGGTTGCCACATTGCAGGATTTAATTTTCTTTTGAATTACGCCATTTCAAGGGAAACACTTGAGACCCTTCTTTTATCCCAGAAACAAAGGGGTGTGACAATGGAACCGTTCAAACGATTTCTTCCAAACGAATATACGCATCACTCATATGCAGCGCTCAATAATAATCTCGTTGCACCGTTCAGTAATTGCGCTTTCGCATGCGTAACTCGGTTAATTGATCAATAAGTGAGAATAAAAAGGACCGGCTATAATAACATAAAATAAAGAAAAAAAAAAAAGTATTCGCTACTTTTATCCTATTGCAAAATGAATAATACAAACATTAGAGTTATATAATTTATGAATATAATTATCCCGTATCTATAGTGCGAAATGAGGTAACGTCTGATATAAGGTAGAGTACAGCAAGGAATGTTCTTGCCATTACGTTATCGTACTTGCACAATTTGCACAACTTGCACAACTCGCGCATTTATATGCGATATAATTTTAATTACCTTCCTGGAGTGCAAATTAATTATCAATGTTGATAAAGTTTACGATACTCTACGTGGAGGTGATATCAGCTCGCTTCTATTGCGTCTTACAAGATAGATAAGTCGTGTAAAAAAATGTAAGTATAAATATAAAAATATATATAATATAAATATATAAAAAATATTAAACTAAGAAATCTCTTAAATACACAAAATATGTCTTTATGAATATTTCGAAAAAGTAATCGTACAAATATCACCAGCGTTTTCTCACGATGCTTTTATGCCATCGGTAATGACGATGTAAATGTTACGACAACATTACACTTTGAGTTCCAAAATAGTGAGAAAAGAACTGATTGTGTCGAGTTGTCTTATCGTGCTTTCTTATATGTAACGAGTTAACATACTTAGAAATGTAAAATTCTTGGGTAAAGTTAAACTGCAAAAGCGTAATTAGTCGCTAACTGCGTCAAATGGGTGCACATAGAAATATTTGTTATTTGTTGTAACTATGCTTGCATTAGGACATTTCGTAAGGAACATGCATGAGAAACAATCGCGCATTCAGCTAATTCAGTTATGAGATCCGAATGCGATTTTATGTTCATATAAAACGAAATAATATTAGATCTGCAATTTGAGGGAAGCGTTTAAATAAATCTTAAAAGATAGTAAGAAAAGCTTCATGTGTGTGTGTGTGTGTGTGTGTGTGTGTGTGTGTGTGTGTGTGTGTATAGAGTATATACATATATACATATATATAGAGTGAGTAGCCTAACATTAGACATCAGAACCTGAAATATCTTCGTTATTTTTCATAATATGAGAAAATGTTTGAAGAACTTATTTGCCTCGAAAAGAAAAACAAATATTACAGTACAAGTAAAGAAAATTTTTGAGATCATTATTTTTGATATTTAAAGGTTATCAGAAATATATTAAATGAGGTAATATATTTTTATTATTACAATATTATAGCTGACAAAAAAGGCACGCACAAATTAAACCGTGTACGATATTGGAATCAAATAGCCCTCTAAGATGAGTACTATACTATAATGACCATAGAATCTCGAAATAATAATCTTAAAAATTTTGTGATCTGTAATAATTTTTGTCTTTTCGAAGTAAATAAAATCTTAAACATTTTCCTATTAAAAATATCGGAGTTATTTCAGATTATAATTTTAGATGATTCGTCCTGTATATAATAAATTTCTAATAAATATATATAAAATTTTAATTTAATTTATTTCAAGCTATATGAAAAAGACTACATATTAACAAAATAATAGACATAAAATATGATACAATAGACTATAGTTAACATAAACATAAATACAATAGACAATAGCTTGCAAATGGTTAGGCGTCAAAATTATTGTTACAAAGTCTACCAGTAACAAAACCAGAATTTTTAAAAATGTGTGTGTGTGTGTGTGTGTGTGTGTGTGTGTGTGTGTGTGTGTGTAATTTATAGTAGAAAATATTCGATTACTTATTCACTTGAGAGGAAGGAAATGAAGGTGAAAATTAATACGCGCTCAGGCAAATCCTTTGAGAAAGATATAATATTATGCCTTCCTCAAAAGGATAATATAAAAGAGATATATGTATACTGAAGTGAAGAGTATTCAAAGAATAACGTTTGTGAAATAATTACCTTCCTTTTAGAGAAAGCTTATAATACTCTTAAATTATTACAAAATTATCAATTTTGAGTAAATTTAAATAAGTTAAAATCAGTTAGATATAATAAGAATTATGATAATATATGAAAAATATGAATAAATAGATTATACATTTCGATTGATACATTTATTCTTTAATCGATTATATATATCAAAGAAAATGTAGCGCACGCACATATCGTTCATCTCAGTATCCGCAATTTATTTCATTATTTTACCGCGTAGTTTCACCATCGAAATCAAGGTGGGAATAACGCAGGCAAAACGCAGCACGTTCGAGCCAAAGTAAACATGAGCATACTAATTAATACCGCTATGTTTACGTGTCAGTCCGTAATAAATGAGAAAGCAGTCGTTATTCATTTAAGAGTAATGGCAACTACGTCATCGTGTCTCGTAAACGTCATACGTTTAACTGAAATGAAATGAAGAGAAAGGTATATCCATTAGTCAGCTTATTTAATTTTTGCATTTTGTCAAAACTAACTAACAAATATAGTAAAGTCGAAATAACTGAACAAAACAATTCGGTATGATCCAAACTTGTGAGATAACTTGACTAAACTTGTGATCACTTTGCAAGACAATTAATATTTGTAAAATGCATGGAAGTATTGGGTTGTCCGGAAAGTTCGCGCCGCAAAAGATTTTAGTTTAATAAATGTACTAATAAATGTACTAAAATTTAAATCTTCTGCGTTTCAATTTTCCTTCAAAATCGGCACGAACTTTCTGGACAACCCAATACATCGAGCAGCGTAATAAATGTTTGCCACTGTTTTTATTGGGGGCCATCGCGTGTCAGCGACGCTGTTTACGCAACCATGCAAACTTTATGTCAGATTTTTGCAAGTCGAGCAGTGGTCGCGTGCTAACGAAGCGCCAGTGCACCATATGTAATTAAATCGCCAGTTGTAAAACGTAACCGGAGAAATATCAGCGCTGGGATATTCAGATGTTTCTCATCCCTTTTTCCACTGTGTGCAATCCACCAACCACGCGTGCGCACCCACTCTCTCTCTCTCTCTCTCTCTCTCTCTCTCTCTCTCTCTCTCTCTCTCTCTTTCTCAACACACTTGCCTATATGCCATTCCGTCCGCATAATCCGTTAAACGTGATCCGCATCTTGAACAGGGATTAGACAGGCCGAGATCCTCAATAAATTCTAGAGAAGAGTCATTTGTTGATGAACCGACCGATCATTTCCATAAATATTTATATATTTAGAAGAATCGATTACGAGCAGTTTATGGATAACTAAAAGATAAATTACTCTTGCGGAACAATAATTTTATTATTATTATTATTATTATTATTATATAATTATCTGAAAAAAAGTCTAATTTGCTAATTAATAACTTAGTTACATGTATATTATACATTAATCTTGACCTTAATAGCGATGTTGACCTAATACTATGGTATTTAAATAATTTAGTTACATATACATGTATCTTAATGATAAAATAATTACAGATAATGTCTAACTGTACATAAAATTGATATGTCCGTATTTAAAACACGCGCTTTTTATTCTTAAAATTCTACAGTAAAGTAACCGGATCGTACATGACCTAAGCGTTGCGATTTTTTTTTAATTTTTTGCTGTTCGAAATTTAAAACTGATGATTAGATTCAAAAGAAGAAAAGTACATAAAGCATAACATTTCTGAATATTAAAAAATATATAAGATATTTTCAAATATATCTATGGATGAAAATTTTAAGAAAAAGTAGCAGATTATATTAAGTACAAATATACCCAATATGACCTAAGTATTTTTTCTTTTTGTTCGTAAAAAAAAAGAAAATAAAGTAATTCAATACTACTTTTATAAGATTACAAATTTATTATATTGATTATTATTTTATTGACATTTTAGAATACACAAAGAACTATTTTTCAAACAGTTGACTTATCTACTTATTTATCTGCTTATTTATGTGTTTATTATCATATTTACACGATTTTTCAGGTAAATTTTTATAGTCTGGACAACAGTACTAAAAAAAAATCGTATTACAATTGATGTATACATTCAGTGTATGCCTAAGAATACGATCCAATTTACGCTGTAATTGCTTTGAAACATTTTTTGGTTAATTCGTAAAATTTTTTCTTCCAATTAATCAACGAAGCGTTTGCAGCATTAAGTGGATCACATCTTAGCCCATATGAGTTCTATTAAAATTTCCTCTCTTCGGTTATAAACAAAATGTTATGACAAAAGTATAAAATAATACAGTTACAAACCCTGTTTGTAAACAAACAAACAGGGTTAGGCACATTTTAAATACTTGTATTTGAAATACAAATATCAGTATTCAAATATCATATTTCAAATACAATATCAAATAAATTTTTGTATTTTGTATTTTAAGAAGATTATTCGATGTATTTTTGATTTGAAATACAATTTCAATGTATTTTGTATATTAAATTCAATATATTTTAAATACAATTTCAATGTATTTAAAATGTCAAAAAAAGTCTATGATAATTCTTGAAGCAATGCGAGCAGACCTATTGACTGCGTTAGGATTATAACAAAAAACGAGATGTATAACGAGATGTGTAACTGTCGTAATCGTTACGTAGGGTAAAGAAGAAATAATAAAGAATGATTGCGTCGTGAGTAGTCGGAAAAGTGCCAGGCACGCAAAAAAAATTTGGAAGTATATTGTATTAAAAAGTATTTTGTATTTAAAATAAGAAATTTTGAAATATTTTGTATTTAACGAAAGTATTTTGTATTTGAAATATGAATTTTGAAAGTATTTTGTATTTTATAATTCAAATACTAAGATTGCCAATATTTTGTATTTTGTATTTCAAATACTTTAATGTATTTTGTTCAGCCTTGGTTATAAAGTCTCGAGACACTGCCGTGACTACTTTACGCGAGTCAATAAACACTATAACGCTGCAATAAAATAAACTGTAGAAATTAATAACTATCTCTTGATATTTCTAGAAAGCTTTTCATAGGTAAAATTATTTACCTATGAAATATCATATCGCGACTACGACATTCTGCATTTTGCTTTACTGATTGAACAGATTGAACAAATTGAGCAATAGAGCAATATAATCGAATCAACAGAGAGTCTGTACGACTTACTAGTGCTATCTGTTGAATTTGTGTAATTATCCAAATAATAAGGTATATTAATATTGAGCCATATAGATTACCTTGTACATTATATGTAACTTAAACCTAAATGCTATTATTAGAAATGAAATTCTGAATACCGATTATAATGTACATAATATCAAATATTTGACAAATGTTGCTTTAACACAGATTTATATATAATGTCGATATAACTATATCGTAACATTAAAATAGTAATGTTCTCTTGTAGAGTATACGATTCACGTATATTTGGGTTACTATGGTAACTTGTATCGCTACCTTTTAGTAAAATTTGACTGCACAGCAAAGCCATTAACCGCTGTGCACAGATACGATGCTCTGCACTTAGACGATGCCCTGCGGTCGATTAGCAATATCTAGGTCACATTACGGCAACCTCTCTATTTTACAATGATTAGGATACAATCGTATAAACAGAAAACAACAAGATAATAATATTCTTAATAATTTTAGTATATATTTACTAAAACAGAATAAATAAAATAGAATAAATGAAAATAATTATCTCTCAATGTGTACGCTACGAATGTATATTTATTATTATATTCAAACATAATCAAACTGTGTTAATTTAAAATCTATTCTTAACATGTAATAGTATGAACTCGAGATTTGATTAAAATGAAGCAGTATATCATTATTTCTCTTTATATTGTTACATAATTCTGATCTAATAATAATAGAACAGCTAGCGCATTAATCAAGAAATGTTCTCAGTTACCTATGTTATTCAGTGTCTCACGGTGTATAACATCTTAACTAATCATAAATCTAATCAACTAGTAGTCTCGTTATGAATCTCGCGTGCACAACGGCAAATTCGTTGAGATTATTATGCATAATGCGTTTGTATGTAACTATGTACGCTAGCTGTATTTGCCATCGATGTTCCGAATTCTCCTTCGTGAGATACAAACCGAAGTTTCATACAGGATAAATAACATATGTAATATATAAATAATAGATGTTTATTAAAAATTATCTTTTATATCGCACGAGTGTTTAATATCGTCTGATTTGCGAAACATCGATTTTTTAAATATTTGACTTGCAAAAAATTGAATTTATATTCCAGAGTGTTTTTTGTCTTATATTTAGTTAATTTTACTTATTTAACATTCTCTCATTTGTATGTTCTACATATCTTGTCGCGATTCTACGAAACGTGATGCGCAAATAATTTCGGCGAGCCACGAAAATAAACGCTTGCTGATCGCTGTAAACGATTTACCGTATGCAATAGAATTTTCGTTCTATCCGGTCGCACCGCAGGTGATTTAGCTGTGCACTACGTGTTGCACCGCGCGTGGCTTTACAGTGAACATTTCACACGATATCCCAACGAAGCTATGCGAACCTCACCGCGATTCTCTCGCACGACTTCATCCTATCTAAAACTCGCAGCACAGTGCGAAATTGCATTAGTGATGGATAGTTCAAATAACCCTTTTAACGGTTGTATGAAAGCCCGAAAGTTTCTAAGAGTTCCGGATGAAATAAAGGATGATACATTCAGGATGAAGTTAAACAGTGATACACACAACTCTCTAAATAACACACAGAATTAAATTACATTAAATTGTTAATATTACAATTAATTATAACATTAATTATACATCAATAACAATTAGTGATATTTCATTAAATTGTCAATTAAATTATCAATAACATCATAGTTATAGATTTTATCTTACAAAATAAAAAAATTATAAAAAATAGTATATCCTTATATTTTCTATCGTGTAGAAAATATATTGCACAATTTAAAAATGATTGGAATAAATGTTGGAACAGGATATAATGTAATCTATGTCGATATGAAAATAATTCCCAATGCAAAGTTTGTTTTATCAACATGCACAGAATCATCATCTTAGACATAGAAAAATATAATATGCGTAATCATTTTTTTTTTATATAAGAGAGATTTGTGATTTAAAGAGTAAAAAATCAATTGTTTTCATTCTAAATCTGTACCAATGGAAATTTTGCTGCTAACAAAAAAGTGAGTAATAAAGTCATTGCTTTAAGAATGGATTCTCTTTGCTTTGAAGTAATCTGTCTACTCTTACATAATAAGTGAACTATTTCACTCAATCAACCGAAATTTAAGCATTGACAATACAAGATGCATTAAATGTTACTGCAAGGAGTGATTTAATGACATAGCGCACCATTATATCGTTTGTTATTGGACGTTACAGGAGACGCATCTTGAGATGCATATAAGACATAAAAGACAAATAATATATTTTGCGTGATTGTGCGGGATGAATTCAAACAATGTACATATGTAAGTATTATTTATTAATTTTTTTGCTCTGCTCAAATCTGTCTCTGCAGATTTTGCAATCTGAATTTAGAATGACATTATTCTATTATTATTCTAACAAATCTACAAATTCACTCTTTTTTGGAGTAAATTTTTTATTCCACTTATTGAATAGAATTTCCATTCCCACCTTATAGTAAATTCACTGGTAGTAGCATTGACTCAATTATCATTAACATTTAGAATAAAATTTCAACTCAATGCAGTGAAATTTCATTACTACAAATTTAGAGTGTTATATTTTTTTATAATTTTAAGAACACATCCTCTAAATGATTTTACGAAATTTGGATAATCTATAATCGATAGCTTAGGACTATGAACAAAAAGTATAACAATTAATGCTTAGGACTGTAAACAAGTGAAAGATTTTAAGCTGCTAATGCGGTTGACGCTTTTCTTTTCTTTCTTTCTCTTTAAAACCATCCCTTTACTTATTTTCAATTTTTCTCGCATAATATAATTGTTACATTCTTTAGTTTAAAGAGTTTAATGTATAAATGTGATATAAGACTAAGACAATAAATTACTTTTCTATCCATAATAAAATAATAAAACTTTAATCTTTTTATTAATGCATAATTTTTCGTTTTTTTATCTCAAAGAATATTTTGAGCGCTAATATCTAAACATTATTCTCGTATATTTAAATATAATTATCGCTTGGAATTTCACGTCAATCCCGATGATCCGAGTATATTAGATTTCTTGACGAAATCAAGCTTCGTATCCGTAGGTTCAGTAATTACGAAAGGACACACGTCTAAGAACGCGCGAGCACGTCGCTCGATGAGCAGACAACTTGGAGATAATGTCATCTCACCGTATCTTCCTCTTTGACTGTCTTGCTTTTACGACACGTATTCGTTGCGGTTTTGAAACTGGATAATTATTCATGATTTAAACATATATCAGTAGTAAGAAGTAGACTATCTAAACATTATATATCGTTAATTGGATACTCAAGATAACGTTACTGAAAAATTAATTGAATAAAAAAAAAAGAGAGAATGATAACAAAATAAACAGTAAGTGCTTATTAATTTTTATCTTAATTTAAGGCGACTCTACACGCTCAATAATATTGATTAGTAATATTGAATCAATAATACTGACAGTATGTATCAATAATTTTAATATTTTTACAACTTTATACGATCAGTGTTATTGACAATTTCTATTTCATTTTAGTTTTACGTACATTATCTATTGCATTGTGACATATTGTGATATGGATTCTAATAAAGCAATACTAATGCTCGAGATTCAAAATCCAGATTATCGTCAGTAACAATTCATCAATATTAACTACGATCAGTAATATTATCAGTTTTTAATTTGATATTACTTATAGTTATACTGATAGTATTATTGATCATGTAGAGTTACTTTTAGTTAATAATGTATTGTAAATCTTTTAATTTTTTAAACTTTCAAACTTTTCTGAATTATTCCTGTGTTTTCTCTTTGTCATTGTAAATTTCATCACAATTTTATCTACCGTCTTTGTAATAATGCGATTACATTAAGGTAGACAACAACATAGATTTCAGGTCGCGTACTTTGCTATTACAATAATTCGAAACTTTGACCGAAACTGTTTGATTATGTAATCATGTTACACTTTACAGTTCGGTAGGGCGGATGTAATAGCGATCGTGTTAAGAAAATATTGGATTAAGGTTCGCGCTTCTCCCGTTTAGGTTTGACTATCATCATCGATACTGAAGTTTGCTCAGCGATTAGAAAAAAAATTAAACATAATCAGATTGAAACGTTAACAATGATTAAAACTACGGGTATTCATCCTACGAATTTGCACGCGGTAAATATGCACGTGCGAGAACATCACGAGCCATTTCGCACGCCTGGAGCATCTCGACGTCGGTCGGCTACACGACGCCGAGGCGTTAACAACTCCTCTCGTACTTCGCCGAAGACGGAAGTTTAGCCCCCGCGACACGTAATTTCCACACCGACGGAACTTTCCAGTCTGTGTGCTGCGTGTGGTATGGGGGCGACGATGAAGAGACGATGAGGAAGATGGAGAGAACGAGAATGAGAACGAGGACGAGGACGACGACGACGACGACGACGACGACGACGATGAAGCCGACGATAAACTGGAGCTCGTTAACATCAATGTGAAGACTTGCCCGCGCGCGCGCGCGTGTGAGATACGCCATTCCTGTAAATAACTTCCATCCTTCCTGCTTTTCCTGTGAACTTTTCTACTTCCGTTCGTGACTTAAAGAGGAAGGTAAAAGAAGAGCACAAAGAAGATAAGAAGATAGTCTCGTAACGGTCCTTTTACGGAACTGGAAATTGCAGAAAATTAAAAATTATTCATCGTGTAAATGTTTGCACAGCGTCCGCTCTTTCGCCCGAGGCAAGTAAAACTGCGACAGAGGCAAATGGCAAAAATTAGAACAATACATATGTATACATGTATGTGGATTGTCGAAAAAACAAACTACATTTTGTTCTATCCTGAATTATTGCAAGGGATAAATAAAGTATGAAAGAAAAATATTAATACTATCTTCATATTTAAAGTGTGATTTCTTAACGTATAACAGATTTATATACTGAATCACTTTGCTTTCATCTTGCCGCATAAATCGCTTCTGCTTTCATCTCGTTAATATTTCACGTATGTTGTAGAATCATGCTATGATGACGATGTACACATCAATTTGTCAATTTTTACATTTTATAAATAAATTAGCTCTGTTTATAAAACATATCAAGCAAAAATGAGAATATTTTAATATATACATTGTTAAATCTATAGAGTGTTAAACTTAACCTAATTTAAGTCGCCACTGCTCCTACCCAATATATTGTTATTTTACCCTAAAATAGTGGATAAATTTGGTACTATATAGCTAATTTAACATTATATAATGTCAAATTTAGCCATTGCTTTAGTATAAAATAATGATATATTGTGTAGGAACAGTGGCGACTTAAATTAGATTAAATTTGATACTATATAGTAGATTTAATAGTATATGATAAAAGTTTGATATTGAATTGGATTCTAATAATAATTGAGTTCTAAGTCTATTAAGAACTCAATTATTATCATTATTAAGTACGGATATTATTAACAATAAGAAAGAACAATTTTATATTCTCATCTAGATAAATTCCATATATTATGAATTATGGTTTGTGTAATACTTGCTACGTGTGAGAAACTAAAATAATACATATGCGGATTGCATTTGATCAGAGTGTTATGTTTTTTACAGAAATAAAATTACATTACAGAAAATCACAATCATCTTCGCCAAATACCTCTTCGCAATGGAAGCGTATATTGAATTAAAATGAATATGAAATGTTTAACTGATTTCACAATAACAACGTTGTCTCGTTGTTTTGCCATTACTTCATTATTTTAAACAGAATATTCGCGGAAAAGCGCAAATTATTGTGCGAATATTTACGTTAGCGGCGTTGTTTCATTTCGACGATGTTTCCCAATGGGAATTCCAAGCTTATGTAGCAAGCGGGCTTTGACGTTCTGCTGTCACGTTCATCTGATAAACCAAACAAAATGTGTTCGTTAAGCGCGAGACGCATTAGTATTCAAAAGAATACCAACTGCCAAAGTACATTAAAAAATGCCCGGCGTCAACCAGTGTAAATTTAATCTCGTCTTTTCTCTCAGTTATTTTTTTCCATTTTACATCACACTATCGTAGGAAACGCAAATTTTTTAATGCACCACCATAATAAAGCACTATGCTCCTAATTCCGCGAAAGGAGGTAAAAAATACTATAATAACATTGCGGCCTAGTAGAGGGGAGGAAACAACGAAACGGTGGAAAATTAACGAAAAACCGGACTAGCGATATTTTCCCCTGGATGTGCAGTTGTAACTTTTTTCATTATACGCACTTTGCGGTCAGCAACCGCGTGGTAGGAAAAATAGGAAAACGCGAGGACATAAAATAAATCGTGAGTAGAAGAAAAAAAAAAGGTTATTCATGGCTGCGTGTATTCTGGTGAAAAGATCTTGTCCGGGAAAGAATCTTGAGAAGATTCAAATATCATGTTAATCGTTGCAATTTTGTCTATTTCCTTATTTTTCTTTTATCACAACAAAATTTTATGACAATATTTTGAAACCTTGGAAATGACGGTTACATATAGCAGTAACGATTCGTATAAATATGGTTAACAAATATATATATACTATAATGTGGACATTGCATGACATAAGTGGAACGTCAACATGGCCCAATTGCAACATCGAAGCAAAGCTACGTGGTTATGTATATTGCGAATCGGATTTAAGTACCAGTAATCTAATTATTATTCCATGCCCACGGCATGCATCGATTATCGATATGGCTATGTCTCTAATTGCAATCCCAGCCATTGGCCTAGTAAGAGGACGGACCGCGATGGCATCAGTTACATTGGGCTAATTATAAAGGGATGACGCTACAGAAACGTGTGATTGCCTCGCAATTAATTATCGCTATATGATACGAAATAACTATAACATATTTGATAAAGCATATTTAATCAAACTAATACTTGGAAACTTATTAAACTTTTCTCACGCTTTCTAATTAGAAACAATTTAATTAAATTGTGATTGAGTAGCATATATAATATCGTACAGGCTCAATCTCGTAACATTTTTTAAAATTATCACCATTATTTACTTCTACCAGTTTCTCTGTAGATCTATAGAGAATGAGATCTATTTTTAAAATCTTATAGATTTTCTCCTGAGTAAGATTTATTATTTTGTTGTACCTTTTCAAAATATGACATTGTTTCAACGCCACTATAGTAACTTTCCTATTTTAAAAGTTCCTATTGTAAAAGTTAAACTCAATATGATCTTGATCTTTGTAATTTTTCTCGTGATGTTTTTAAAAAATAATGTCGAGGATTAAAAGTCCTCCGGCGAGACTTTTTAAGTCTCTGTCTTGTGTTATATTTCAAGATTAAGATATACATCCTCTTACGCGATAGTTTGCGTAGAATCCTTCTCTTTCGTCGGGACGAAATGTCAGATAAGTTTCGTTACGGCGGCGCCGGCATTCACCGGAAAGACGCCACCGCCTATACACAGGATGCCCATCATCGGAAAGAATTCCGCGCGCGTTTCACATACCGACGTCAACGTCGCATGCAAGGCGGAGGATTGAAATAAGTCTTCGATATATATTTCCTGCATTCCACGTGAGAAATGCGCCGGGTGATATTTAGACAGGGTACCGTCGTCGTGTAGAATAGTGAAAGGAGATTGCCGCCGTCGCCTCTCACCGAGAACTCGAACGGGATTGATGTACATTTTTATCGCGGTGGAGAATCGGGACGCCCTTTGAAAATTTATAATGCAATAACGCCTCCGACGCCGTCGGTGCCGTAAATATCTGGCTGTGCTGCATACGAGATATTTGTATTGCGAAGGTGAAAAGTAGTGCCCTTGCAAATCGAGATTTTCATCCTTTTTTTTTTTATACTGATATCTCGAGAAAAACGTGTGATATTGTTCAAGCAACTCTATTTCAGGCATAAAAGAGAATATACGAAGATATTTTGCATTGACAGTATTTTAAAATTTTTCCGCGACAAATTATTTTCATGATGCTGATTTCAGGCGTCAAAAAGAAATAACGAAACTCACACGAACTTATATGAGTAAAACTTCCGAATTTCTACTTGACCAACAGATAAAATGTTT
>Ga0157364_1003631_pt1 | contig 15033 bp, 6 predicted proteins | sample AttsexASBM2_FD_111476 | JGI IMG/M metagenome (GOLD analysis project Ga0157364, IMG submission 111476) | Fungus gardens microbial communities from leaf cutter ant in Ribeirão Preto, State of São Paulo, Brazil - Atta sexdens ASBM2 | ecosystem: Host-associated > Fungi > Mycelium > Unclassified ... | reverse complement strand
CGCACACACACACACACACACGCACACACACACACACACACACACACACACACACACACACACACGTAAAAAAGTATACGTATAAAACAGGAGACATCAAAATTATTGAACGTATTTCTTTTTTATAACGTGTTAATAAAGTAAGCGTATTAATATAAAAAGATAACGATATAATTTTGATTAAAATATATAACGCGATCGTTTTCCAGCTATCATTAAATCAGTTTATTAACTAGATTTAATATTGCGTGTTGTCGCATAATTTTATTTTTCTTTATATGATTGCAGTATACAGGAAAAATGAAAATCATATAAAAATATTACTTGTCTCCAGTTTAACGAACACAATTTTTAAAGCAATTCGAGGTTAATATAATTCACTACTAATTATGGACATATTACATCATAACTTTAATGGGAAATAAAGCGGTATATTCTTGCTGACAATTGTCGGAGAAAATTGTAAATCATATAAAGCTGTAAAAAACAGAAAAATCAAGAGATATAACAAGAGAAACACAGAAATTATCAGAGTGGAAATAAAACAACTCTTGATTTTCTTCGAACACCGCTTTGTAATTACCGTGCAATTAACTGCGCGACAATGGGACTACGTCTCTCAGAATGATCCGCGAAATGAATTAGACGCTTTGTGCACTGCCAAATTAGGTGGAGATAGATTGAAGCCAACTCGGATTGAAATTAAAGAAAAGACTCACTTAAATTTCAAATTTATTAATTATCCAAGGAGAGAACAGGAAAGATGTCAATTTGACGCAATTTACTATACTTGCGTCATTTTTGGGCATGATTGAAATATCAATTTCAGATGACTTAAAAATGCTTTTATTTTGATTCTTTCAACTAAATTCTTCGTTAAAGTCATTCATCCGTGAGTATTTGGCATTGCCGCATGATGGATAAGGCGGGGATTGTTTGGTTTTTATTATATTTATTTAATTTATCATTTCATTCGTATACAAAATTAGAACTAAAAAATACAAAAGTATTGTATATAAATGTATATTTACATCTGTATTTTTTAATAAACCTATTTTATCTCTGTTTTTGATGAAATCTCATGTTTTCAGATTGCGTCTTCTATTCTATTTTATGTGGTTTTACATTACCGGCATGAGAAGTACACAACTCCGCTGTGTATCTTATGGTGATGCTGCGTACTATTCGCAAATGATTTTACTGAAGAATTTTTACTGAAGAAGTTATTATAAAATCTAATGAAATGATTTTTTAAATTTTGTCTCCAAAATTGAATTCGAAAAAAATAAAATAAGATAATATATAAGAATATGTATTTTGACAGTATGTACAATTTTTGGTTCTGTGTGAAAATTAATTCACGAATCTGTAATATTCCTGAAAATTATGTGTACCAAATGTATTGATATAATTATTATGTGTTATGTAATGTCTAGATTGCCATATACTAATTGCATATATTAATAATTGAAATCTAAAATTAGGTCACCTAGTAGCCTTGTTGATATTCTCGATATCTAAAGTGTAACATATTAATTTACGATATTTATTTAACGTCAATCATATATTATGATTGATGTTAAATATATTATAAATCAATATGTATAAGTATATAACTGCTCACAGAAAACAAAATAGTCAAAATGATAAAGTTTTAGTTTGTGTCAAAATGATGTCGATTTGTATCATATTATTAGTTACATTCTGTTTTATTATGGCAATTACAGTTATATATTTGTGTAAAATTGTGTTGGAATATATATTAAGAAAACATTAAAAGTTTATGCTATTTGACATTATTTTGATGAACTAAAATTTTGTAATATATATTTTGACATCATTTTAACTTTTCTGTTCTTTCCGAGTAGCTACATACATATGCATATCGTTATATCGGCTTATAACGTGATTTATTTAACACCACATGATTCATGTAACAATCTTGACACATGATTGATGTTAAATAAATATCGTAAATTAATGTCGTTGCACTTTATAAATGTGATATCGAAAATATTCAGCAAGACTAATAGGTGATCCAATTTTAGATGTTAATATGAATATATCTAATTCTAGATTTCTATCTAAATTATTCGATTCCAGACATCTGATGTATAATACTAATTAATAGACCTCCTCGATTTAATCGATGTCAAATACGCACATGCAGTGCATTATACACTAGCTAGCGTTAACTGATGTATATGGGCTAGCGTGACTACTGGCTGACCACGCTTCGCAATAACTACTGCGAGATTGCACTGGCTCTGTTGGCTACATGCTCGACCACGAATAAACCTGCGTAGATGGTAGGCAAAAGCAATATTAGTAATATTGCGAGTGTGATATAACAATCTGTAATCAAAGCGAGAACGACAAAATGAGATCGTTGCGAATGTAATTAATGTTTCCTATGATGGATTCACGAATTCGTAATTTCGTAAATTCGTATGCATCAGCATCAGCGGATGTATATGCATATTAAATGTGAGATATATAATTATAATCTGTTTCTGATGGGACATAAAAAGATACGCTCTTTGCAACAATTTCCGGAAAATATCGTTGTACGTAAAAAAAAAAAAAAAAAAAAAAACCATGAATAAAAAGGATAAAAAGTAATAGGCGTAACGAGGGCGAAAAATCGTCAGAGCGGAAATCAAATAATCCGCTTTGACATTTCGGGCAATATTGAGTTACATCGATGATACTATTACCAGATTTATCATGATATAACCACAAATAACACCGCCTACGAAATAAACGACAAGCAGAGCATGCAATATTACACTGTCGTTTCATTTTTCAATTCTCGAATTAATTTCGCGTGACCTGTTTCCTTAACAATAACTAGTTCTCATGTAACATACACTCACATCGCTAATCGAATGTCGTATCTGTTTATCTGCGGTGTAAGCTCATCTTGCTTAGGTACCGAATTAATAGCACAACGAGAATCTATGTGCACGTAGCACATGCAGACATTCTCCGGAATTCTCGGTGTCTCTGTGACGCGACGCCACGAACCATAGGCGAGAGATTTTGCGTCCTGTTTTGATTCTGATTTCGGTTTGCGGAATCTTACACTGTCGTCATCTGCCATGTATCTCTCGCGATGTTGGGAGTTAAATACACGCTTCTCTGCGTAAACTTATAAGTCGCGTAAGTGGTTCATCGAACAGCAGTTGGTAATAATTTCTCGTTGCGAGACTACGTTCTCGAGAGGAAAATTCTGAATTTCAAACTGACGGGCTTTCGTTACGATAGTTGAATACTATCGCAGCACGATCCAAATTAAAGTGAGAAATTCGTGCTACAAATATTTGCTCTGCAACGGTTTGCTAATGCTCACTAGAATAATAATAATCGTTAACACATGGAATTACTAATCTCTGAACTACTTTAGGAAAATGCAGATTCATTTTTTTTATCAACATTTCCGCGAACGTGCAAACGACTTGCCGTCAATGAATCACCGCTCGTTCCAAAAACCAAGCACGTTCTTCGGAGGATCTCTTTACGAATAGCGCGACGTAGAGAGCTTTGGTAATTACGTATACCAAGCGCTTTCGCACGATTGTTACAATAGCGTTAAAGCTGTACGCGCAATACGTGGTAACAAAACAAAGTGAAATAATTAGTAGCGTCGGTGGAAATAACGTATCGACGAGACGCGATTATCAGGTCTTTAGAGACCGCGGTGCGCTCTCATGCGTTTTCACAACGAAAACAATCCTAATTATACTATGAGTGGTTATACATGCGCGAACACGTCAACTCCCAATTATGGACGCTTGGGCAGACGTTGACATACAATTACGCGCCACCGCCTAATTTAATTGGGCGATTACGATACTCGTCGTACGTCGTCGCTCGCGACAACCTACGCGGCGCACTACTATTGGCGACGCGCGGCTGGCAACGACGCGACGCGTCGTTACTACTGGAATGTGTAGGGTGGTTTAACGGCAGGGCAGGCCTATGATTTACAGGCGAAGGATATAACGCGGACCGAAGCATAATGGGAGCACGGTAAAGCTCGATGATCCGCATTAGGCAATAATATCGCTCGAGCGGAGTTACGGGATCTACCGTAAAACAGACAAATCGGCCGTCGTCGACGATCGCGGCCGCAGCCGCCTCGGCGCCTGAATTCGCTCGCCTGCCATGTTAAGTTATGTCGAAACCACGTTGTGGTTTGATTGAATCAATGTGGTCCTCGTCGTATTTCAAATTGAGGCAACGAAGTAAAATTTGGGCGATAAAGGAGGAGAACTATTTTTCATCCATACATCTGTCGCATGCATCTCATCGAGGCAATTATGCTTTCTTGATCACTTTGTTAGAATCTGTACACAGAAAGAACGATTGTTAAAATTTTGCTACAGATTACTAAAAGTAATTTTTGAATTATCAATATAATTTTGTGAGAAACACTCAAATTGGTTATTAGAATATCAAAATTTTGTACAGCATTGCTTATCAGACTTTTTAGATCTTTATTCTATATAATTCTTAACAACAATGTTGTTATCGTTGTACTGTTGATATGAAGTGTTATCAAATTTTGATTAGAACAATACAGTTTTCAAATGAAAAAGTAAGAAAATTTTTCTTAGTCACATATCAACAAAATAAATGATTATTCTAGTACTAAACATTTTTCTCAGTGCATATTCCACAGCAGTAAAATAGCTCGAACATTCAATTTATCGGCATTTCCGAGAAAAGCGGGTGCGATATGTACAGAAATAATTTCGTGGTCACGCCCCTCGGCACACCCATGTTTTATCGAAGATATCCGCGACCTGCACAATCAAGAAAGTGTGACGGAGGTGGGAAATGCTCGTAGATATAAACGAGAATAGGGACACGGGTGTACAAGGTGGATTGGGGCAAGTGAATGCGAGCAGGAGGAGGAAGAGAGGGAGAAGCAGAAGCAGGTCGCGCAGGAAAAAGGGTGGCGCACGACGGAATTTTCTGTAGGGTGAGCGCGCACTATCACGAGGTAGTAAATTCAGCGCTGACTTTTCCCAGGGAAATTATAATTTTCCCTCTCGTAAAGAGCGACTTCGTGACGCTAATGCGAGCGTACATTAGGCGAGAAAAATAGCCCGGGGCTGGGGAGACGAGGGAATTTGTATGAAAGCGAGAATGGCCTGTGGGTTAATCGCCAGGAAAATGGCGACAATGAGCACTGTGGCGCGTATTAAGAATCAACGATGCTCGGCGATGGTGAACCAAGTCCGGACAAACTCGATGTCTTAGTTACGACGCCTGCGATTCTTAATTTGACTTAATAGTCTAGCTGTGCTTATCGCGATCCTTCTACGGCAAATACACTTTTAAGAGTACAGTCGGGAAATATTAAGAAATAAACAACTGCGAATGAATAATTATGCGCATTTTTTTGCGAAATTTCGAGAAATAGAAAAAGAAGATAGCTAAGCAGCGGAAATATTATTAAAAAAATTTATTAACCAATTTTTTTTCAGTGATGAGCTGAGTTCAGTGAGTTGTGTCAAGCATTACTCTCTTCTAATTTTTCGAAAATAATAAAGATTTTTCACAAGTCCGTGTAACTCGTACTCACAATATCTGTACTCGCAATATTTATAGTAATAAACCTGTGCACGATATCACATAATTGTCAATCTGCTAATTGAGATTGATGGTATCTTCAAAGTTTAGATATTATACAATGGTTTTCTTATAAAATCGTATGACACGCAGAGAAGTCGCCACTGAAGAGTTAAGCCAATTTGGCTCGGAAAAATACATGCTTCGTACAACGAAACATGATCCACTCGAGCTTTAAGTCTCTTTTACAGGATTATCTTGGCAGTGAATATTGTAACGACTTCGAATAACTCCAAACTTTCGTGCATACTCGTTACCTTAGGATCAATAAACTATATCACTAGAGTGATCAGTAAGTAATCGAACTCATAAATCCATTTGTTCGATCGATGATAATCCACTTGTACTGTGAATTTTTACATTACAGCTCTACGGAACTCCCTGCTGCTTGAATACGAAACATTATCCGGTTACGAGGTGAAGGAATTATGGTTTACCGCAGTAACGTGAGGATCATTAATCGAATGAGCTACAACACGTGATACATACGAGAAATCAAGAGTTAGATCATCACGACGGCGTCGGCGGAGATGAGAAATGTTTCGCGGAGATAACCTCGAACTAATCTATGTCCTTCCAAAGTAGCTAATGAGTTATCTACCATAATTATAACATACGAGCTGATATACAATACAAGGAAAGGATAGAGAGAAAAAAATGTGCATGTATTATTATTGAATATTAATTAATTAATAAATCAAATAACAAATAATACAGGATTCTTTTAGGAGTTTTTTAAAAGATAATACAAAGATGTACATCTTGGAAGAGTCGAAACATGTAATTTATAAAATTTTTTTATACATTTAATATATCATATTATAATTCTTACATTTATACTTAATTATATTAATTCTTATGTGCTCTATACATCTTTGTATTGTAATTAATAAATTTTATATATTTTACTATATATGCGTAATATGAGATTTAGCTGTAAAGATTTAGAGATAAATAAATTATTTAGATACTCTTTAAATTAAATATGACCAATTTTCTTTTTGTTTGGCATGCCATTATGGAGGTCTGAAATTTTTGGTGTGCTACAAAATTAAAGGAAAAGATCAACATCTTACTTATACTTTTTTTTTCTTCTATTGAAAGCAAGTTTCTTCTTTAATAAAGTTTATTTCTTTTATTGTATTGTTTTACATTTTTTAAAAAGTAAGTTATTACAATAATTTAAATATCAGGATTGCATGTGTTTTGTTTATTTCCGCGCTTAAAGCATTTTTGTTCTTTGCGCTATATAAAATAAAATGGATAAAATTCTTCAGAAAATTATCCAAATTATCCAAATAGTGAATCAATGTACAAATCTTTGTTATGTGACAAAAACGCAATAATGAAATATTAATTTAATACCTTTAGCACAAAAATGAACAAAATGCAACCAAAAGAGCGAAAGTGTAAAAAAATTGATTTTAGTGAAGTATGATTGCTATTTTACTGTCATTTTTGGTTTTTTAAATTTTTCTCTGACAGCGCGTGCCACTAGTGGCACGTCTGCCGTGGATTGGCCACTCCTGCTTTAAATGGATCGATGAGATGGTATTTCGGTCACTTAGTCGACCGTTCGTACTTTTGATATTCAAATGAGATTAATAAAGTTTCTCGCGAGCGCGTGTACATGGAGGAAATGGCGGTTATTATATAGATAAAATAATACAATAGATATGATATCTAACTACTATATATACACTACTCTCATTCGGAAGTTCAGATACCCGCATAAATTTTATCGCATAATGGTGTAAAAAATTAAAATATAAAACAGCAATTGTTATATTTTATGGTACTTGTACACATACTAATATGTAACACCAATTGCAAAAGTTTTATAAATTATTTTTAATTTTATATAAAAATATATTATTTTTATTTCGCAGAACATAAAATAATCAATAAATTTCAAAAATTCGTGTTTGGCGTATAAAATTAAAAATAATTTATAAAGCAACACATTATCAAGTAGGCTGACAACATATTATAGCTCACGTTTCATGTTCTCTAAATAAATTTATCGATTATACTATCAAAATTCTATGAAAGAAATAATATATTTAAACATATAAAAATAATTTATGAAGTTCTGCAATTGATATTAGTATGTATAAATACTCTAAAATATATAAAAAATAACATAATTACTATTTTATAATGTTCTAATTTTTTATATGACTATTCGATAAAATTTATGCGATGTCCGAACTTCCATAAACGGCAGTGTACGTCACTTTTATCGCTACCATACGGCTAAGGTATGAAACGATCGATAAAAAGAAGCAGCCATTGAATGGGTATCCTTTGCCGACTTTTCCATCTCGAACATAATTTTTGGCCACCATGCGTCTCGCTATATATATTGACTTCTTATCTCTTCCGTCCCGACGACCTCGATGCGAGAGGTTTCGAGTGAACGTTACAAAAACTTCTATCCTGGGAGCACATCAGGAATCTATCAGCATCGACAAGGGGCAGCTGACTTTTTGTCTGACCTTCCTCGTATATCCGATCCCCGTGGAATTGCGTCGGGAGATTCCCTTAGGGTGGCGGCTCTTAGCCCTTCTCGAATGAGACGAAATCAGGATTCGCAAGGAAATTAACTATCCTTTCAGTAAGGTGTTTCTTTTCTTAGAGAAATCCTACCGGAAGAATCGACCAGTATTTTCTACACTCTACAGGATATATTATGGATGGGTTCTTCTTATCGCTTCTTATCGCGATATTTAACTTTCTTTCAGTTGACAACTGCAAACGACGACAATGTATTATTACACATACTTAAGGATGGCGAAGAGAACATTAATTCAAGCGTGTGAATTTAATGAATATTATAAATTCAAGAATTAATAATTGTGACAGAACAATAATTATTAATTGCCGTGTTAATTATTGCAAGTAGTTAATAGATTTATTATGTATGCAGGATTTGAGACTTAATGCTAAATTTCGTTCAAAGTAAATAAATTAATCATCACGTTTTAAACAGATGGATGATTGGTATCTTTATTAGTGATTCATACTTTTAATATTTGGACGATGAGGTTAATAAAATTTCTCATGGGTGCGTATATACTATTGAAGAAACGACGAAAGAAAGGACGATATTACGGCGGGACAAATCTCGGGTGATCTCTAGCAGCCTTGACATAATCCGGGCAAAATGCCGAGTGAGCTATGAATTCGCGGGAGAGAAAAGTTTCGTAGCTCGGAATGCCATTTAATCGATTCAACGCGCCCTCGAAGTTCTTTAGACATCGTCGTCGCGCGGCCCCGCCTCATCCCATCATATGGAATTTGCACTGTAGGAAGTTGGTCCGGATCGAGAGGAAAGTGTTCCAGATAGGACGTTGAAGAGAGCTGCTCGAAGTTTGACGCGGCAATCGTCGCTTCAGAATGACAAGATTCCGTTCGAATGGAAGAGCAGTGCTATTGGAATGAGGCTGCCAAGACGTTTCCAGAAACGACGGAATAATCGGTAGGACCATTTCCAAAGCATGCTCTCTCTTTATCTGCCTCTGTCTCTTTCCACTTTTCTACCGTTTTATCTAACGTTAGGGTTTTATCCGCGACGGGATTTCGACGCGCTAATGGATTTAAGCGGTGAGTAACAGCGAGTAAGCCGCATTCGGTGCGAAGCGCGAGCAGAAAGTTATACGATTTTACCTCGTCGATTTTTTAACGCGGCTGCATTCGATGAAAGTACTTCGTTGGCATTACAACGTGTGATTTTTTTATTACGCCCATGAAAATAAAGTTCTTTACTCGATCGTTAATAATCAAGAAATTGTTATTTTGCGCAAGAATGTATTTCTTTGTCCGTAATACGACCGAATTGTTAGTGTAAGTTATAATGTGAGGTAAGATCCACCATTCGCAGAGATAAGAACAATTATAGTCTGATTACTTTGGATATTATCGCAAGAAAGTAATAGTGAAACCTCGCTGAATCACCTCAAGTTGGTCGAACTTTTTAAATCGAAGATCCACAACTCTCGAACAAGAGATGTGGTTTCTGCGAGTGCAGCAGTACGAGCAGTATGTTCGTCAGCTAGACCGAAGAGGGGCATGCAGGTAAGAGAAAAACGACAAAAAAGATAAAGAAAAAGACAGTGCAGGTAAGTTCATAAGAAATGGCTGGAGAAAGAGAGAGGGTCAATTGAGTACAAGTACTTTCCAATAGCTCTCCATCATACGAGACGGGCAGTTCGTTCTCTGAAGTAAAATATTAGGTTGATTCTAGGAACGGATAGTTAGAGCACAAGTCAAACAATGGAACACAAAGTGCCGCGAAGTTTCCAAGCTTTTGCGCGAAATTGCTGAGAAACGGCCGGGGCTGGCAAGGATGAAGAAGAAGAGTGGATGGGCTCTTGCATGCTTCTACGAAGAAGTAGAAGCCTCGCGATAAATGCTAAAGGGAGTGCTGGTTAGATAGTTATAGCCTGTCGCGTAGTCCATTCGAATAGATTTCATTTCCTCGGGCTTTCGGGCATGGAACTGCTTCCTCCGGTGAGCGAGATAGTCGCACGAAGCGCCATTCGACATTATGTGTAACGCGGAGAAATCCCTTAGAATCTCCATCTCCCATGTCTGGAACCTAAGTAATTAACTAGCCGACGAACTACGCCGCGCTCAAGCGGAGATGGAAGGGCGAACGAGGAAGTTAGTTTGGTTTCGGTTTAATATCTTGCGGACGCTCGTCAAAGTTCAGGCACTTCGTCCCAAGAAACGGACGTCGCCGCTGCCTCCTAAACTAGGATGAGCCACTCGCTAATAGCTCGTTCCCTTTAAGAAGCACGTCGCGCCGCAAGATTATTCGTTCGCCGCATTTTATCCCTTCCAACTGCGAGCCTCTATCGAGCTCGTTTCAACATGCGCCTCGGATGTGCAACGCTTTTATCATTTTTTATCGTATTTACGCTTTGATTACAGTTTTTCATCATTTACACGACAAGAATCATCTTTCGAAGATAAGATGCTCGAGATTAACATAGCAAGTCTTTCTAAAAAGTGTTTCGTAAGATTTTATTTGAACTATGTTACTACATCATAATTAAATGGCTTCACAAATATTTTTATAATACGTCGTGAATCAAGTCTTTTACTAGCTTCGACATTAAATTTTTGAATAAATTTTTAATATCTCACGAAACGTCTACAATTTTTTCTACATATTTTACTCTTGAAACTTTTCTTTGGAAAATGCATGTAAAATTATAAATTCGTCTTGTAATTATACTAAAAGTTAATTTTATGAAATATCTAATTCTTATAACTTTGACTTTTCTTTGACAACGTAATAAGTTCGGAAATCATGATAGCATTTATGAAGTTTTTCCCATGCTTCGAGGAAATTAAATCGCTTTTCGCGATGCCATGGATACAATGTAGTTCGTAGATTATCCAAAGACAGCGGGGAAGAAGGTGATTTGCTTGATAACACCGGTAGAAGATGCTGCACAAATGAGCCGTGTTCAACGTCATGAGATATTTTGTACGATGCATTACGACCGCATCGCTCGTGGTAAAAGAGGAGAAATAAAGAAAATGGTCGTAATCGTGTGGCCTGGGATTTTTATAGCACGATGCGGGTCTCGTTTACTGCCATTGGTATCGTAAATAGTATCGAAGTTACACATAGCTTCTGGTCAAAAGAGCTATCACGTCCTAGTCATTGTCTTAGAAGTCAAAATAGTCTTTCTTTTATAGCTCTTTTTAAAAACTAAGTATTACTACATGATTTTTAGAGGAAAAGTGATAATATGGAATTCCAAGGTTTTTTTAATATAATTTTTTTCTTTTTTAAATATATTCTAATATGTGATGCAATAACATCGCAAAGGATAAAATTTTAAAAAGTTATGACCAGGGATGGTAAGACACTTTTAAAATATATCTCAATATACGGATATATGTAAAAAAATATATTTAGATACAGATAAACAAATTAAAATGTATATAGATATATAAATATTCACATATTTTTTAATTATTTTTACTATATTAATATGCACAAAATATATTAAATAAATATTTTATTAAAATTGTTTGTTCATATTACAACTTCCATTTTATTTGTTATTACTAAAAATGCTTCCAAATATCATTACCCAATCTATTTCACTGCGGTACTAAAATTTGACTACCAGTGCCGAATAATCGTTCAACCGGTACTGATGAAGATAGAATTGTGTTAAATTTTTAAAATACATTTTTCATAGAGAAAAACGTGTGTTTGATGGAACGTCATTTTGCTTGACAAATAAGAGAGAATCTTTATACTGATAATAGTTTTTTTCTACGTGGTTTTGATCTTTTAAAAATTTAAAGAATTATTTACTATTATGACAGTAATAGTCAAACCAAAAATGATCTAAACAAACATACTTTTTTCCACTACGGACAAAAAGTACGTAAAAATGAATCTGAAAATGCATCTGAAAGCAATTCATCTGAAAGATTCACTGTGCTTTTATCTAGATAGACAGATACTCCAATTCGAATACACAGATTCAGACATTACATTGTATAAAACTATACATTGTATAAAATTATACATTATATTTCTAGTGTCGATATATCTAGTGTCGATATATATCTAGTAGATACTAGCCAACATTGTTATGTGATTATATCTGACGGGGTAAAATAGACTCCCCTTATATTTTTATAGAATTTGATTTCTTTAAATCTATTCTCATAAAGTCTAAATAGCTCGAATTCAGAAAATTTTGAATGTATTAAGATATTATTAGATTCAGAAATTTTTTTTCATGAATAATACGTTCTTCTAATAATACTTTTGCACCAATCGTGACAGCAATGTTTCACAACTTCATCATCTATTTAAAAATAAGATAAAAATCTTTTATAAAAGTTGATATTGATTATTACAGAATTTTAAATGGAGTTTACATTAATAGAGCAGAGACTTACATTGTCATCTTTTTCTCTAATATAAATGCAATATTATAAATATGTGTATACTGACACTAACAATCTTTACTCGCAGCAATTACTAATCATCCGTAAATAATTATCAGCATGATTAAGAAAATGAGACATTGAAAACGTTGAAAAATCGGTTGACAATTATTACATAAATCGAGTCGTTAAAAATCTGTATGTTAAATCGTTTAGCAATAATCAACACAATACATCAATAAAATAGAACGCCGACGGGTTTGAATGTATCTACATGACTGTGTGAATATCGTACATGTACATTTTATGAACAAAATCAACAAGTCAAATTTGTGTACATAAAAATCGACAATCCGACAGACGTTTAGTTTTCCCGCTGGGGGTGTACGTGTCAATCGTCAATTCCTATCTCTTTTTTATCAATAATATTTTCACTATAACAGAGAGAAACGTGATTTTGCGCAAAGCGTCACAGCGCAGGCTTTACTAACCGGCTTATAGCAATCTCCGGATCGGATTATTTTTTATCATAGCGAAGAAAGCGTTCGACCGGAAAAAATAATGCGCGATAAAAGCAAGGTAATCAGGTATTCTCAAACAAAATGAAAATATCGTTGATATTTTTCGCGTGTAAAACGTTTTATTATCTATTAATATGAGAAGAATGTGTATAACTAAATGTAATTTTAGTAAGTTTATTATAGTTTCATTCATACTAATATTAAATGTAATTACCATCAATGCGCGAAATCATTTGTTTTAAATCTGAAAAATCAACATTGGAAGAGAAAAATTTTATTCGAATTTGATCAGTTTTTAGTTGAAGTTCAGCTTCAAAGCTTTCAAACACACATTTTCAGTATTTTCTCGTTATTAAACATTCATATTGGAAATGAACGCTGCAAAATATTGTAGAAGTCGTTAAATTATTTAAATATGATCATTTGCTTTGATTCTTGACGCATGTCCAAACAAAATGTAATATCACCGCTGCACCATCGCGCAGACTATTATCCGAAAAATGTCGTCGTAATATTGATTTCGTGAAAAAGTTATCACAAAATTGATGAAAGCATGAAGAGATAATCGTAAAAATTAATCAATTTATTTTATGTTTGACCATTTATGAGTAGAAACATAGCTCGATTAATTCAAATTTAGCTAATTTATATACAAGGCGAGCCCTTATTGAGAGGTGTATACGGAATGACGACGGAATGTCACTGACAATGTCGGCCTTATTCATAGAGCTTTCAGATCCTTTGTGCGTGAGACAGCTCGTTATCAAAGTCTAGCACCCTTATCTTTACACGAGCGTCACGGTCTGAAAGAGTGCGAATGAATAGTGCAGGGTTTTGGAGGCTCTAGAAGGGGATGGAGGGGATATGTGTAAAAGCACCGTATTTGCCTTCGTGATGTTATATCTATAATGGTTAAAAGGAGGAGGCAAGAAAACTAAGGAAAAATCCTACTTCAAATTAACCGGTAGTTTAAAAAATCATGTTTTTAAAATCGGACTTGTAATTAAAGCATTGAGTAATTAAAATTGCGATATTTCTGGATCAAACAAATAATAAAAGATATATTAAATTAATGATCCTGTGCCTCTCCTGTTTCTGCTTTCTTCGAATATCGATTAATAACGGCAGATCGAATCTAATCAGCGTTTCCCATCGGCAAGCACCGTAGGCGGTCGAAGTGAAACGTTAGGGTGACGATAATAACGTTAGTAGATCGTGGAATTGCCGTCAATCAGAGAACTATAATAATGTTAACGGAGATATTAGATGGCATTCCCTGTGGAACTCTTTTTATTCCGCACTCTTTTTATTCCGACTAATGCTTCAGGCGGACAGGCAATTTGCATGAGAGAAAGTTACGTCGTCGTGGGGCTCGTTAAGTCTAAAAAAAGAAGGATTTAAGTCGCGTAAAAAATGATATCGATCAAACAGGGCCGACGGACGAAGAAACGTGTGACTGCACGGCTGCCTGGAAGATTTGGTGCCTGGTACAACTGGCTAGATGTGTAATCATGCCGAGAAAATCACTACCCAATGGATTCGCCCCTCCGATGGCTTTCGCAACATGCGTTTAATGAAGGGGTGTCCACCGAGCTCCTCGGCACAGGAAGTCGTCCATCATCATAAAATCTTCCGGAGCAGTGGTTAAGGGTATGATTTCGAGGACTAGAAGCGCAGTTGAGACACGTACATTTCCATGGAACCTTGAATAGTGACGATATGCAAAACGGATAATGATGCTGATTAATTCGACCTATATCATCTTAAGCTTCAAATTTTCCTGCGTTTTCACTTCTGCTTCGACGATGTCAAGATGAGTTTCAATAGCGGGAACTTTAATCGCATGTACGATATCGATATAATTTCAGGTAAAATTACACAGAAAGAACGATTTTGCTAAAATATCTAAAAATTTAGCTAAATACAAATCAAAAAATAATTTTAT
>Ga0157364_1003629_pt1 | contig 15036 bp, 5 predicted proteins | sample AttsexASBM2_FD_111476 | JGI IMG/M metagenome (GOLD analysis project Ga0157364, IMG submission 111476) | Fungus gardens microbial communities from leaf cutter ant in Ribeirão Preto, State of São Paulo, Brazil - Atta sexdens ASBM2 | ecosystem: Host-associated > Fungi > Mycelium > Unclassified ... | reverse complement strand
CAGATAACTTTGTTTTTTTATCTGTGCTCAAGTATTAAAGCGTTATCTCATCATATATTTTTATATTCCATTATCTAAGTTAATTTTTATCCGCAAGAAATACATATAATTATTTACATGGCTGCATATGTGTGTGTGTGTGTGTGTGTGTGTGTGTGTGTGTGTGTGTGTGCGTGCGTGCGCGCATATATTTTACACACACACACACACACACACACACATACACACATACACACATCTTAATAATAATTCGGATTCCCAAATTTAAAAAAATATGAAGAGAAACAGCTGGTATGGTATAAATAAAAACAATATTGTAAAACAAATTTTATGATATATACTGTTAGAAATGTAATCACCTTTACATGTAAATGAAACTCGTTATGAAATTAAAAGTAAAAGAATGATTTAACTGAAAATTAAGTTACAGTAGTTACTTAAATGTAATGAACGTGTACATTAAATTTATGAAATTTACTTTTAATACAATTTTATGAAAAATATATTAAATTTCATAAATTTTCATGAAAAATACATTAAATTTAATGTCATGAAATTAAGTTCAAATTGTGTAACTTAAAAGTACAATATATTAAATTTCATAAAATTTTTAACAATGTATAGTACATATTCACTTAACGGTTCGGTTTTTTATTTAAATCAGAATGTTCCAAAGTAAAGTATCAAACTATATAAGTAAATTGATTGAGAGAAAAATGGATTTTATTGTCGATCTCAAGAGTGAAACTATTCTGACAACAGTAGAAATTCTGACAGTAGAAATTAATAGAAAAAATATTTTGAACATCAGTTGTTTTCATTAAACTTTTTTTATTTAATATTTAAATATTAAAATTATAATTTTTAAAAATAAATTTTATTTTAGGCTGATGTAAATAAAGCAGTGGAAGCTGCTAAACGAGCTTTTAACAGAAATTCGAAATGGCGTACAATGAATCCATACAACCGTGGACAACTTATGCACAAGGTAAAATTTTGTGATTAGGTATTATATTTTTTTATATTTAACCTAATACAAATATTAACTGCATACTAAATATAAATGAATAAAAAGTTCGCAGATCTTGTTACACGCGATTTAGATTATATTGCTACTCTCGAAGCTCTTGATAATGGAAAAACATATACAAATGCTGTTGAGGATATTCAAGGAAGTATTGCTGTTCTTCGTTATTATGCAGGCTGGTGTGATAAAATACTTGGAACTACTATTCCAACAGGTATTCATTTTTTGAATTGTTTTTGTTTGTATAATAATTATTCTATGTATGTATAGCTATGTATGTATATAGATTAAAAAAATATGCTATATTAAATTTCACGCATTAGTTTTTCATGGCAGATATAATATAAATTATAAATTGAGTGATAGTAAATAATTTTATTTATTATTTGACTAGGCGATAATAATGTTACATTGACACGAAAAGAGCCAGTCGGCGTTGTAGGACAAATCATTCCTTGGAATTATCCTTTCATGATGTTGGCTTGGAAATGGGCCCCTGCCTTGGCTACTGGATGTACACTGATCTTAAAGCCAGCCGAGCAAACACCTTTGACTGCGCTTTATGCAGCTGCTCTAGCCAAAGAGGTAGGGTTTCCAGCGGGTGTCATAAATGTCATTCCAGGTTACGGTCCAACTGCTGGTGCAGCTATTGCTGAACATCCAGAAATTCTTAAAGTCGCTTTTACTGGATCCACCGAGGTATTTACATTTTGTATTGTAATATGACTGTATTGATAGAAATGTACGTATTGGTATAAATTATGTTTCTTCCCTAGGTCGGACGTGCCATAATGATAGCTGCTGGTAAAAGTAATCTTAAGCGTGTCAGCCTTGAATTAGGTGGCAAGAGCCCACTCGTTATTTTCGATGATGTTGACGGTATGTTGTAAAAATAATGAAAAATTTTAATATACTTTAATATACTTCATTAAATAAATAATTAATTTATATTACATTGGCTATATTTATAGTGAAAGAAGCTGCAAAAATCGCACATAATGCAATATTTATAAATCATGGACAAAACTGTTGCGCAGGATCGCGAACATTTGTACATTCTAAAATATATGACGAATTTGTGAAACATGCTAAACAACTGGCGCTTGATATAAAAGTAGGAGATCCATTTGATCCTAAAATAAATCAAGGTCCGCAAATTGATCAAGAGATGTTCGATAAAGTCATGGGCTTAATCAATTCGGGCAAACAGCAAGGTGCTGTTGTGGAAGCTGGTGGAAATCGGCAGGGCGAAATTGGTTACTTTGTACAACCTACAGTTTTTTCAAAAGTAACCGATGATATGAGGATTGCCAAAGAAGAAATTTTTGGTCCAGTTCAAGCAATCTTGAAATTTGAAACCATCAATGAAGTAATTGAACGTGCCAATCGCACTAACTATGGCCTTGCTTCTGGTGTAATCACTAAAGATATTAATAAAGCTTTGGAATTTGCCCAAGCTATAGAAGCAGGTAGTGTTTGGTACGTATTACGTAAGAATATGTGATAATATTTCATTATATGGACATATATAATTATGTATCAATGTCTTTCAGGATAAATTGTTATGATGTTATCTTACCACAAGCACCATTTGGTGGTTTCAAACAATCTGGTTTAGGACGTGAATTGTAAGTTATAATTAGTTTAAGCTTTAAATAGTATGTTATTTAACTTTTGTATCCTTTTTTCAGAGGAGAAGAAGGCTTGAAAGAATATCTTGAGATTAAAACAATCTCTATTAATGTCACGAAAGGGAATTAATATGTATTGCACAAAGTGCATAGTACATAACCTTAATTTTTCATTATGATTTTGATTATACTTTTGTTATAAATATCTTGAATAAAACTTTTGTAACAAAATTATATTAATAATATATTAATAAAATTATGTATATGATGTATTTATTGTTCATAATAATTTGTTCATAATTTGGGAAATATTCTTTTCCTTTTCTACCATGAAGCGTAGATTAATATTTATATATTTGAGACATGTATATTTTGAAAATTAGGAAAATACATTTATATATATAAGAATGGATGAAAAACAAAATAATTATATTTTAGAGTTTTATAAACGTAACACTTTTATTCTAGATGAATGTTAAAACTGCAGAGTCTTATTTTGATATAATGATAAATATATTTTTTTTTACCTTTATATAACACTATCGCAAATCTATAATATGCGAATCGCAGGCTCAGGGTAATCATCTGGCGGTATACCTAATTCTTCGTCTGTCCACTTAGATGGATCTGAATATGGAAACTCTCCCTGAACAAATAAAATTCTTGTATGAAGATTACTGATATGAGATATATAAAAATAAAAATCTCGAAATTACATGATACTTACTACAATGTGGCCAAAGTCGTGCCAAAAATGCCACAATATCCACCACCACATCATGCCTCCAAAAAATTCAGCTGCATATACCCATTTTTTCTCTTCTGCCATTCCGATATTACGATATATATGACTGATAAGGAAATAATACAGTAAATTATCGTAAATATATAGCAAAAAAATTAATTAAATCATAACGCACATATTTTTTTTGTACAACGAAATGCACTTGTATTGAAAAGCGAAACATTGAAACATAACCTACAACGTAGAGTTACATAATAATTTCACCTACCCACTATGAGATAGTCTAACGGAGCGCAGATTCGTTGCAGCGGCTTTACTTTGATTACTTCTATGTACAATTTTTAATAAGCTTAATCCTCGTGAAATCATTATAACAATTAAATTAGCACTACTAAGAGTATCAAGTGCTACCAGATTATTCCCATCACAATTTAATACACTCGCGCAGTATCATCAATCACACCATTTACACCTCCCTTTCCTGGTTACGCATTCGATATTCGATTGCTCGAAAATCGCAATGTCGATACTGTCGATGGGTGCGTCAGCCATATTGAACTAACGGTGAATCCTGTTCAAATTGCTCCATTCATTTTTCGCAGTTACTTTTCGTTCTTCAAAAGTGATTTGCGTCTGCTAAGATGATCGGATCATCGCGAATGTTATAGTGAAGTGTCGAATGTTATAATGCGTGGAACATTGCACATACACACACACAACAATCCTTCTCATGTTATTGCGTCAATAATGCATTGTTGACATATTGGCAATCCCTTTCTTTGTGTGTCCTTTATGAGTCTATTGAAATCATACTCTTATTCGAATTATGAATTTAATTGAATGTAAAAAGATGAGCAACATCGGGTTTACCGGAAAAAGTGTAAGATAATTGTCATATTATACGCGGATACAGTATATATATCTCGATGTGAACACTTGAACGTTTCGTCAAATAAACTTCGTGCGACCGTATTCGTATGTACGTTGAATTCTTAAGTTACGTGCGAGATTTAAACGAAATATACAGTCTCTGTATGCATCGTAAATAATAAAATTTACATGCATATAGCAATTGATATATCACAATGCTGGAATCAGTAGTTTATAAGGTTAGTGAATTCCTTAGAATGTATGAATTCCTTAGAATGTTGATAGTAATTAGCAGCACACTTATGTATGATCATTGCTACTATTGTTATTTAAATCAGAAAATAAAATCGCTGCAATTAACCTCTCCGTACAACACAGATTTCCATGGACATCTTAAAGCCATCCAAAAGATGTGTACTTGCGTTGTACTTGTGTTGTTTGAACGTCCTAAGGATATTTCTAAGATGTCTCTTGAATAAAATGTGCGGTATGGGTCCCTCAGAGAAATTCAATTTAATATTGATCAATTTAATACTGAAAATTACATATTTTTACATTTTTAACATAAATTAACGTATACACAAAAAATAATCTATTTTTAAGAGGTAAATTTTGTGACGACTCAGTCGCTTCAATACAAAATAAATAATTAATCACTACCTTTCAATATTAATTAATTTCTGCAAGAGCTTTATGTATGATGTAAAACTATTCGGGTTATTTGGACTTGTCACAAAATTTCTAATTAAAAATAAATTATGTTTCACTTAGATTTGTTAATTTATATTAAAATCTTGTGTGAATTTTAATAAATCATTAGTTGATTATTTGTTATTGATAAAATCTTTCTGTATTACACATAGTGGATCCGAATAGCTTCAGTGTAAATTAAATTTCAACAGAGTTGAAGTTTTGTCTAATGACAAAACTTAACATGATTGCTATGTTTATAAAAATATATGCATGAGTTAATAAAAACTCAAGTGAACATTTTTTTTTACGTTTGTTATCTTTTTAGAGAATGTTTAAAGAATGTGTAATTAAAGAATGTGTAATCGGCCATGGTTAAAACAAATTATTGTATTTAATATTATGATTGCTATAATATTATAACGTAATAATGAGATAAATAATATTATAAGAATTTTATTTATTTCATTTGTCTATTTCTCAAATTCATACAATTTTATTTTCTATATTCGAGTCACAATTCTCAGAATACGGCTTTTATTAAGAAAAATATTTTATGTCATACGTCTTGATTTGAAGATTCCTATTGAGGTACACGTTTAATAAAAAAGTGATTGTTATCGTTTAAAATTATTTCGCATAAAATTTAAAAAGTGTTTCATGAAATGATCGTCGCAATAAAGATATCACGTACAATTGTCAACTATATATCCACGATTTCATTTCACACATATATATATATATGTATATATATAAATATGGCAATTGCACTTAGGATGTAGAAAAAAAACACAATTGTGATATATATATATATATACATATCACAATTGTGTTTTTTTTCTACATCGTAAGTGCAATTGCCATATTTATCGCGTATACAGCTGTATATATAATTTTTTTATAAAATGACATGAATTTCTTATTTCTCTATAATATTATATATTCTCTATAATATTGTTTATAATATTTAAATAATATACACATATATTAAAGATATAATTCGACTTATATATCGACAAGACATTATTAAATGTTATAATGCTATATATATGTTGAATATTAATTTAGTATATTTTTATAAATATTTTTATTTTCCAAAGTTTTGAAATTAATATTATAACTGTTAAAATAAAAACCTTTAATTAATTTTTTGTATAAAAGTGTTAAGTGAAATAACATAATACAACAATAGATTTCCACTTATTATATTTTTTTGTTTTTAAAAATAAATTAAAGTAAATTATTAAATTCTCTGAATTTTTGAATCTTGAATTCCTATTGATAAAAAGGAATGATTTCTAAATTGTATAAATTATTATTAGTTAATAAAAGTAAAATAAAAATAATAAAGTTGCACATATTTAATTCTTTGTTTGGATTTATTAAAACGATTATATCTTGAATCGCAAGTGTGAAAAATTGAAGAGAATTAAGTAAAAAAAAATATAAAATTTTAAATTAAATATATTACAAATAATAATAATAATAATATTAATAGAAAATATTAATAGAATGTGACAAATATCTAAATTTATCGAGCATTTGTTATTATCGGAAAATACGTATAAGATATTTGTTTCCAACGAAAATATGCCGAAAGATAGATATATCAATCGTCTGTTTAAGAATATTAAATATTTTTGTAGATATTTTTATTGTGCATTAAAAAAAATTATTTAATATTGACTAAATTAATTTAGTCAGTCGAACAATTTTTTTTAGTGTAATATGAATTAAATTACTGTTATTCACATTATTTATATTATCATATTGATTGTAGGTTTTAATCGGCCAGACAATGCCATCGAAGAAACAACGGAAGAAGTGGCAATGGCGACATATTTTGGTGAGTATTTTTATTTATTTATTTATTTATTTATTATCAATCAATTTATTACGAATCATAAAAATCAAACATTTATTCATTTTTTAAAATATATAAATTTTAAAACAGTTATATATTTTATACATAAAAATTATATTTTTAAGACAATGTTTTTTTAAGTGGTAAAAAAAAGTTATTCAGCGTCCGTTCCATTTTGTCCTTCTTTTACGAGATTAATTTACGACAGCTTAACATTCGATGGAAGTCGTAGAAGTATATCAGTCGCGGAATGTTCGCCATTATCCACGGTACGACTGAAACTTGGGGAGCAAAGGGGCACATTCATATGTTAGGGGAGCATTGCAGCCCGTTGCTATTGGCTGAGCAAACGCTTTTACAAGCTGCAGCGAAGCATTTGATCCCCCAGTAGCAACCCTCCCGAGACTTATCTCGCATTGGCGCTTCAGCCATAATAGCGGCCCCTGGTTCTACCTAATAATATGTTTTATAGAGGCCGTCGTCCAGTATCTTTCGCCAACGAACGAGCTCTTAACCGTAGATACGAAACACCCGTATAGCTTAGAACAAAATTGTCTTTACAGAAATGTACAGAATGAAAAAGTATAAAAGTATATATTTAAATAATTGGACATTAACTTTATGGAAAAACTGAGCAAAAAGTCTTAGTGAACACAGGTACAAAAATGCAACCGTTTCTAAGATATAAACAACTTTGTATGCTTGTCTCATAACTAACTTATTGTTTTTTCATGTTGCGTACAATATAAAAAGAGAAAAATCGAGATAAATAGCACACTGATAGTTTATTTAAAAGAATTACGGATCCAAGATGATCTCTCATAATACTTATCCAATCATAATGGTTAGTTGATATAAACTTACTGTGATTTTCGGTGAAATTTTTTATTATAAAGTGTGTATGGAAATTGAATCAGAAAATTCAGAATGCGATCTGTAAACACTAAGATAAATCTTCATGTTGCATACGACTCATAGAAGCTGATCAGTTGTGATACTAACATACAAAATCGTTTATATCTTAGAAACGGTTGAACTTTCGATTTGTGTTCATTAATATTCATAGTGAAGTTAGTACATTCTATTAATATGATAAAAATAATAACAGTTCCAGTAGTATTTTTTTCACAGTTCTACAGTTCCTTATAAAAATAAAAAATAGTTCGACATTTTTTATATTAAAAAATCAAAGTTGGAAATATAACGTGTTAATTTCGCGAATTTAGCACAATATTTTTCTTCTAAAATACAAGAAAAAGATAAATATTGAGATTGACAAGAAAGTAAGTAGTTGCGTTTTTTTAAAAGGCATCTATCAGTAAAAATCGCAATTACTTTCTCATCAACCAATATAAATACATCTTGATAGAGTAAAGTTTCAGCTTTAAGAATCTCTTTTTTAAATTGCGATACGACAATTTTTAACGGAGTTATGAGCAATTAAAGTCAAAATGATCCTTTTATATTTAATCCGCTATAACTCAATAACCAAAAATCATAGGAATATTTTAAAAAAAAACTGATTTTGTAGGGAAAATATCTTTCACGATAGATAATCGAAAATTTTCTCAAATTTGTTTTGGGCACGTTACAAATCCACAAAGTAAGAAGAAAATTTTCTGTCTTTTTCAGCTCGTAGTTTTTGATATGTAAAAATTATCAAACTCATATAAACTTAAAAAATGTGTAAGCTTTTAAAAGAGATTTCAAGCTTTAAAACTTTTTTAAATTTAAATTTCATTCATTATTGACGAAGATATTGTATATACAACTTTGAGCTAAAAAAAAACGCAATTATTTCTTTGCTAATCCAATATTTCTGCTTTTAATTATAGATCACATTAGTACTCGGATTCTATCAATATATGTAATTTAAAAACAAAAGATTCTCTCCAATAATTATCAATTTAAATGCAAAGTATTAAAAAAATCATTCAACATTTATGTGATAGATAGTACATTGTATTGACAAAAAAAGTTTGTGTTCATAATCAGATCTTATATTTAAGAGTTCCTTAAATTTATGTTCAACTGCTCCAATTATTTTATTGGCTACTGAACATCTAAAGATAAAATTTATGAACTGACTATGAACACAGACCTTTTTTTTATCGGTATACTGTACTATCACATAAATGCTGAATGATTTTTTTAATATTTTACATTTAAATTGGTAATTATTGGAATCTTTTGTTTTCAAATTACATATATTGATAGAACCCAAGTACTACGTAATCTGTAACTAAAAGCAGAAATATTTATCTTTTTCTTGTATTTTAAAGGAAAAATATTATATTAGATTTGCGAAATTGACATGTTATACTTTGTCCAATTTTGATTTTTAAAATAAAATGTCGAACTTTTTTTTATTTTTATAAGGAACTGTAGAACTGAAAAAAAATACTACTGGAACTGTTATTATTTTTTTCATATTAATAGAAATGTTCTAACTTCACGGATATCCAAAAATGAGATTTATGGTGTTACCACGACAGTACGACATTCTTTAGTATAACAAATAATGACAGCACTCTTTTCATGGTTCTATAGCTTCTTATATTAAAAAAATAAAAACGAGTTTTGCATTTTTTATACCAAAAAATCGAAATTGAAAAAATTTTAGCCGGAACTCTGTTTAAATAATTAAAGTATAGATCTCTGCTAGTAATAACTAACGAAAAATGTCGCTGGAATTGCGATTATTACAAAACATTTCCATGATATGCATGTAATATTATAATTTCTGTAATATAATATATTTCTATTTAAATCTTCCTCTTTTGCATTCACACATTCGATATCTGAAAGATCAAACCGTTTTATGTAAGTTGTGTATTTCATTTTTACATTATTTATACACATATACACGCACAAAATTAATGATATAATAATTATTAAAGTATTAATATATAATATTTTATTCTCGGCTAATACTTAAACTCTTAAATTTATTACATTTATTACATTTCAATGATATCGATAAAAAGTTTAGCGATTGGTTCTATAAATAAAAGTGTTTTACTCATTTTGATCCTAGATTAATTAAATCGCATATAATATATAAAACATATGTATATTAATTTAAAAAAATAACTGTTACATATTTCTATAACCAGAGGCATAAGAGCAGCAGTTCTCTGAAAGAAACCGAGTACATTGAAAATTAAAGTTATATTTTAAAAATACATCATTACATGCACTAAATTGCATTTACTTAATATGGCGTCTTCTCTCTCTGAGAGAAAAATGTACTAAATTTTAGTAAATATTCGTTTAAATATAGTGTCAGTTGAATATTTACTAAATGTAAACATATATTTATTTGGTACAGAACCATTAATTTGATTTACCCATTATTATACTTTATTTAGCGTATTTTATTTTTCGTAAATAATTAATTCAAAGTTAGTTATTTATTAAAACTTAGTATATTTTCTTTTTATGAAATCATCATTATTATTGATTATAACTTATCATTGTACTTTCTATGAAATATGTTTTTTACAAACGTGAAAACGATATTAATTAATGAGTTGATTTTTTGAATCTTCGAACGCAAATCCAATTGAAAATATTTGATGGTCATTCGTTAAATAAAATTTCGAGAAACATGAATATTTATTTTGAAGCAATTATTTGGGGACTTTTGGAAAATTTGAAGGTTTTTGTTCAAAACTCTAACTGAAAATTTTGTAGCATATTTTGATGACAAGCTGTAATGAATGATAATTGAATGCTACGTTAATAAATATGTATTTTAGAGCACGCAATATATTTTTAAAATATAATTATATATATTTCTGTTTTTAATATACTTGAACACTTTCAGAGACGACGTGTATAATACGTTCAATTAAAATCAAAATAAATCCATAGAGATAATATAAATTCTTTACTGTGTATAAATATTTATTGCATCAAAATTATTTTGATGATAATCATATTCAACCTTCACGCTGTTTGTAAGTATCTTCTATGTGAGATGTGCATAACTGGCAACAAACGTGCTAGCGCATCGCTCGATTGTTAATTCATAAATTTAGTGTTATCATTTTGAGCCAGTGACAGTGTTTACATCATCACGATAACTTTCGTTTAGAGAGGGGAGACTTTTTGATGATCCACTTTTACGAGACCGTTCGGCGGTTTTCCGCATACATTCCCCGCAGATTAAGAAAAAGAGCGAGCTAAGTTGCACCCCTTTATGATCGCGTAAACTGCATTGGATTGCAAATTCTCGAGCACATAATAACGATCTCATCACCATTCCCATCGTTCCCGCGACGAAGAAACGGGGCCTGTAGATTAGATGGCTCGTTCGATGGGCGATACGAGAAATATGTCGGCTCGTATCCCATTACCGGGTGCGCCACCCCTCTTCGGTTGACGTGGCGCGCACGCTACTTCGCTTCTTCACGCCATGGAACCAACCGTTCTGGCAAGGAGATGCTGCGAGAGAGTGTTTCCATGGATACCAAGTCGGCCATCTTGGTCTATGGGCGTGAGGGATTCGATAGACCGGAGGAAAATCCGATAAATTAACTGCGACTACGTGGGAACGTATGGCTTCAATCCAAAATGGCGATTTGTTTCCAGTTGCAGTATATGTATATTCTCCGCAGTAGTAAATATTTCTATTCTATAAATTTTTATGCACATTATTTTTGTTAAATCTTTTTTTGAAAAATTTTTTATATATCTTAAAAATTGCCAAATTAGCTGTAAAAACAAAAGTTATGCCAATCTTCTGTCCCATTTAATTCATTTGAAAGTTAATATAACAACTAAATAAATTCAATATTTAACTTTTTCAAAAATATACATATATATAAAAAATATTTTTACAGAAATTTGCTTGCATACGGGCGAAAAATTGCGAAATATTTTTATTAAAAAATGCGGTTGTAATATATTTTTTACATGTATGTATATTTTCCCGTCAATATATCTATAAAAAGAATCCCTTTTTTATCGTTGGTGATTGCCAACGTCACGTAACATACAGAATCGCATGACGGAATAACCAAGATTAAAGATAGAAAAGAATGAGCGTGGCGAAAAAGAAGCTAAAAAAGCAATAAAACTACGGATGCGACTTTAGTCGAACGTTTGAGGATCGCATTCTTTTCACGCGTATTTGGCATTATTGTACGACCGATGTTCCGCGACGTGGTGTTCCTTCAACAGAAGGAATGGGTCGCTAAAGGCATACTTTTATTGCACCTGTAAATATTATAACCTCCATTTGCTTTTTTTTCTATAACTAAAGATCTTTCATAATCGAAAAAACGAAGAATAATTCCTAAAGAGAACTATTGTGTTTAAAATTTTTGGTATCCTATAAATCTTGTTACTTGTAAATAATATTTATTTGTAATGAAGAAATTAAAAGTAAAAATGTGCAATTATTTATTTTGTATATCTATATAATCGCGAAAGTTTAGACATCGATACTTTCATTCTTTTTCGAGATAGGATTATAGATAACGGGATATAAATATAGGGATATAAATAATGATTTTGTAAAGTATTAAAAATTAAATGTGTTAAAGATACCGAATACTGTTAGCAATAGCTACAGTCAATCTCTTAACTATCCTCCATTTTGATAACGGCTACACACGGTTTCCTTTATTTGTCAATAAAAGCGTACAATGTGTTCTGTTTCCTTGGTAACGATCGCATAATGTGTTTCCTCCTTCGCAATGAAGTCCTTCAATATGTCTCTTGTGAAAGTAGCAAGAAAGTCGTTGTCCACCGGTACTTTTAACCGCGCGGTAGCAGCTGCTGAATTGCCAATTGGGAAGGTTTTGTCGAAAAGCGATAAAAGTGTTCTCATTTTTTTAAACTATTTTATATCAGTTTGGTGTAATATTATCATTTGATTACAACATTGATTGACTTTTATTTTATATTTTTATATATAATTGTTTGAATTACATACTTGGAATTGTGATATTATTTTAAACGTGCCACAAAATACCTTTAATAATTTAATTTTTGTAATGGATTCAATTTTTCATAATAACAATTTTTTAAAAACTCTAACTATAAAAATTATATTTCTGTGGATAAAATTTTAAGGTTAAGTTAAGAATAAAAATTTTGCTATTCAGTTATTCCAAATTGTGTTCATGCTATTATAAGATATAATTTCTAATTATTAATTTCATGTAAAGTGTCTTGCAACCATCGTATAATACTTTTAAAAGCAATATTTTAAAGATTAACAAGAGGTGAAAATCTAATATAAAAATCTAATATAAAAATGTTGAAATTATAATAGTTTTTATATGGTAAAAGTATTATGTTATAATACTTTTATACCATTATAAGTAATTTTACATAACATTTTGTAAATTTTTTTTATTGCTATGAAGTTATATCAAACAGTCTCTTGTTTCTGCTAAAGAAAATTTAATAGTATATTTGCCAGAGAAATTATTTAAATTTTATTTAGCTGTCTTGCATACCACTTAAGATAATCTCAGAGGCGATACGAGGCACTGAGTATGTAGGTACACTCTAGAGCGCAAAATTATAATAATATAATAAGTGTTAAATATATTATTACAAAATAAAATGAAATTTATTTTCCTGTATTCATATTCCTGTATTATGCAAATTGGTGGAAATTTCTTTTTTTTTTTAGTCGGTTCTTTGGCGGGGGATAGTGTTTCAGAGACATAGCAATTCTTGTGCTGGGCGCAAAAGCAAATTTCAGCGTGCCAAAGATGGTCGTAATGTTTCTGGATAATCTATAGTGATGGTCTAAAAATTATTTATAATGATAGTAGAAATAGAAATTGCAACGTAAATTTTTTTTCTTAAAAAACTTTTATTTATGACGAAGAAAGTCCGATAATTTTAAGTTTATTAATCGCGGTTCTCTAAATTGACAATTTTATTTTTACAAAAATAAAATAATTATTTGTATATGCAAAAAAATAATTTGCCATTTATTTAACACTCGATTCTTGGAATCTTTGTTTACAATCTATATGTATATATCTATTAAATTACTCAAATTTATAGAAATTTTTGGAATTTTATTTGTCATTTGTTGTTTAGTTTTGGATTTTTAGTTGTTATGCTCAGTCAAAAAATTTTTCGGAATCTTATATGTATATCTCAAATAAGTTATATATCTAATGAAAAAGAACTTTGAGCCAATAGTGATAGTATTCTTTGTCTTGAATATAAAATTGCTAATGTAGGATGATTTAGGAGAATCAAAAAATATTATCAAAAAATATTATAGAAAAGCTTTTACTTAGATAAATATCAAAAAAGATATTACAGAAACATTATCTTTATAAACTTAATTAACTATTTAGGTGTAACACATTCTGCATACTTTTAATAAAAGAATAATCCGCGCACGAAATTATTAATCATGTAATTATATAATGAATTAAATATTATATACATTTACAGGCAATTAATGTAAAATTTATTTATTTGCCAGATTTGTCGTCAACAAAACAAATAGCATACTTTATTTTAATATTTTCTATTTCTTGCTTCCTTTACAGTCGCAGTATTCATACATGATATATTTGTATCTTGACATTTTCTGATTACTACACAGAAAAAAAATTATTCTCAATTTAAAACGATTATATTCTGTTCAACATAATCTTTATTTCCTTTATAAGCAACAATATAAAATCTTTTTAAAAGAATTTGCTAATCTTAAATTTCAACAATATTACATTCTTATATTTATATCAAATAATATTCATATATCAAATAATATAATAATTCTTATATCAACAATATTCTAATTTAAAAATATTGTAATTTTCTATCGATATTTCCTTTCAAATTAAGAAAATTATTATCAATTATAATGAAAATATATTTTTCTTGGTATAACTAAATCAAATTTCTTTATATAAGTAAATTATAAGTCGATTTAGCGTTAACAAAATAATCTTATTTCAAATCTTATATATAAAAAATAAAGATATTTTCAAAAGAATAGTTAAGAATAGTCTTTTTTGTGTAATTTATTGTGTGTGTGAAGCTGACATCTCAGTGGAAACCAGTGAAAACTTATTAAATATTGAGAGTTTCGAGTTTATTTTCAATTTCAAACATGTTCGATATTCCGGACTATATAATCGGAGTTTAATCAGTTTTCTTCTACACAGTAAAAAAATGTGTGTTAAATTTAATATATTTCACATGTCTCAAATGGCCCTCT
>Ga0157364_1003628_pt1 | contig 15036 bp, 9 predicted proteins | sample AttsexASBM2_FD_111476 | JGI IMG/M metagenome (GOLD analysis project Ga0157364, IMG submission 111476) | Fungus gardens microbial communities from leaf cutter ant in Ribeirão Preto, State of São Paulo, Brazil - Atta sexdens ASBM2 | ecosystem: Host-associated > Fungi > Mycelium > Unclassified ... | reverse complement strand
CTACCTGAAAGATGGGAGAAAGTAGTGGCCAGCGATGGACAATACTTTGAATCATAAATGTATAACCAGTTTTTTACAATAAAGCCTCGAATTTCGGAAAAAAACGGCGCAAGCAAAATTGTATACCTAATATAAAACTCAAAGCGATATAAACTGAATATTATTAGCAGATGATTAACCTCTCTGAAACCGCCAAAATCAGTTGTCTATGAACCATTCACAACAGCTGGCACCATCTTTAGGGAAACAGACCGAACTAATTTGTACTCCCAATAAGTAAAACAAAAGTCAAGTCCTGTCCGATCCATAAATCTTTGAAAAGTTTGTGCTGCGTTACGAAGTTCATGTCATATAAGAAAAGTCCGAACGGTGTAATGATTGTAGTTTTCGAAACTGATTCGCGAACTGGAATCTGTTGATATGCATGCACTAGACCTACCGTAGAGAACACGGTTTTGCCATGCAGGAAATGTGTGCTGTCTTGCAAAAATTGAGTAATGATCTGGCAAGGTTACCTTATTGAATTTGCAGTAATCTCTACACGGATATCAATCGCTATTCTTCTTTTGCACGAGATGTGGAGGATTAACCCAAGGATTCTTGGAAGGTCTACATAATCCTTGTTGCATCATGTACTCAAACTCTTGTTTAGCTATTTAGTTTTTCTAGACAGAATCGTCTGGCTTTATTTGACACGAGAGGATTGTTTCGATTACATGTTTTTTGAAACTCTCCATATGCGGTTTGTTTGTGCGTGATCGATGTCCTAAATATTTCAAAAAACTTGCTTAGGATCTCTTTGTATGTACAGTTGTCGACCAACGCTGTTAAACGAGGATTAACTTTGTTGACAAGACACAACATTGGGCAGAGAAACGTTACCGTTGATTAAATGCTTGTGCCGTATATCAGGCAGCAAATTGAAACATGCTAGAAAATCTGAACCAATAATGAAAGTATCCACGACGGCGATTATGAAAAGGCATTGAAAAACATGACAGAATCCAAATCAAGCTGGGTAATTTTTTTTGTTCATACGTAGGGATGATCGTTTCGTTTGCAGCGTAGAGTATCCGATAATGTAAGTACGATCGCGTCTTGAGACAGAAATGATCGACATCTGTTCCAGTATCTATCAAAAATTTGATGCTGGTGACACGGTCTCTGACTATGAGATGGCGAGCTGCCAAACTATCTGTCGCCGGGAATAGTTCAGCCTCTAGTTTTCCTGTTTCGTTGGCTTTGATTGAAGCTGCAGGGTTGCGTACACTTGGTAGCTTTTTCGCAAAAACGTCGATAATATCAGTAGGGATATCATCTTGAGCTTGCTCTTCGATTGTGATCTTGAACAGTTTCTGCGACGAGAATTCCGCGAGTCCTGTGATTTGCCACGCGATAAAACGAGTTTCTCCATCTTATCTAGAAGCGCGAATATTTGCGAATCTGCCGAATTGTCGGCATAACTGCTTTTGTCGGTATAACTGCTGCGAGTATTAACGCCAGCGAGTAGCACATCTATTATTTGGTCTGCTAGTTGCGATCTCTTTGAGTCCGTGCTTGATAACTGTTAATATAGCCTGCACTTGTTGTGATAGGCGCTACAGTCATAAAGATTTAAGCACTTCTTCTGACACGCCATTTTGCGCGAGATCTCTTATCCGATGGAGCAATTGCGACGGATGGCAATCACCTCGATTAACCTCATTTAATAATTTAATTTCTTTTCGGCGCTATCCGCGAAGCTCTTAACTAACCTGTCTTTGAGTGTCTATCCGTCACAGGCGGATTAAATACGATATCGCTTCAATCAAAGAATCGTCGTCAAGACACTGTATCACATAATTGAATTCGTCTCATCTACAGTTACATACAGTGAATTGAGCTTCCATTTGTCCGAATCATAGGTCTGTCTTCGATTTCCAGAACGGCGTGGATCTGATTCCGATTCGCGTAAGTGCAGGCACTTCAATTATATGCAACGATGCATCGCTGTCCTGATCGCCCGAAAGAGAAAAACCTGAGCCACTAGTCATGTCTGCGATTTGTTAAATGGAACGCGATGTAATCATGTCGGTGTCACCAATCTGTGGCTACGTTGTGGCTGTTGTCGAGCATGTCTGGATGCTGGCGATGACTAATTAACGGCGAAGGACAATTAACGGGAAATCGTTAAGTTTACAAATAAATGTTACTCATTGATTCTGACTCATATACCATAAGGTGGTTTAATACAAATTCAAATGATTTAGAACATACAGATTACAAAGTAAAGACGTGATTGTGTGCGTATGACGACTTGGATATCGATATCGTATTACTAGGTTAGAAACGAAAAAAATCTACAATATAAGCATTTATCTAACGTGACTGATTACCTAATGACATGATCAATAACCGATGTCGATTTCACAATGAATATAAAGATATGATTAATTTTACCGAGCACTAACTTAAAATTTATCGCTGATGCTTACAAAAGGTCCACACGCAGAACTATGACACGAGAGAGAGAGAGAGAGAGAGAGAGAGAGAGAGAAAGAGGGAGGGAGTGACGAGAGGTGGAGGACGGGGGGGGGAGAGAGAGAGAGGAAAACGGAAAAAAGAACTGACTCGAGCGCCGCAGCGATAGTACTAGTTGTGCCATCTCTTGAAAATCTTTGAAAATCCTTTAAAATTAATGCACACTCTCAATAATATGGAGCATGATTTCAGAATGTTTATTTATAATAGCTAGTGGAGACATATAAAAGTACATTTAAAACGGATTCTATAATAGTTATAATGGATTCTAACAATTAATTCATCCATATTATTTAATATATATACAAAGGATATGGAAAGATTCAATTTAAATCAGATATCCTCAGGCAATTGCATTTATAGATCTGGTTGTTTATTTGACGAACCTTTCAAAATACAACAAAGTCTACAAAATATATTTCATAAATTAGAATTCTATTTCAAAACATGGAAATTAAGTATCGATCTTCATAAATGTGAAACAATCTCATTTAGATCTTCGCTCCTTTACGCGAATAGTAATGTAAAAAAAAATTAAAACATTTAAGATAGAAAGCTTGTAATTATCTAACTTTTGCGCAGATTGTTAGCTCATCATTTAACGTAATCGGTTCAGAACATAATAGAGGTTCGTGTGAAAAAGAGAGATGCAAGTTATTTATAAAATAGTTTATGCAGTGGTAATAGTGAGACAATTGAGCTTATTGTATTAGTTTCGTGATGTACAATGCTACGTGTACAGTGTTACGTGTATGTGTGTACGTGTGCATGAATATGTGTATGTGTGAGTTTGAGATGTACGCCAGTTTGAGATGTGTGTGCGAATGCATGTACGTGTGAGTATAGATATGCGCAAATATTGACGCTTGTTTCTGTCACGAGATGCTGTCTGGTAAAACGCAACGATAGACGGTTTTTCTTATACGCGGTATCATTGTATCGCGATTTCGGGCGACGGTAAGTAGCTGCTTGGTGAGCGCTGATATCGCGGACGTGCTACTAGCGCAACTTTCGCGAATTTATTTCTGGCGATGCTCGACGGCTGAGAACTCTCGGCGGAGGCGGAGAATACTCTACCTCCTTGCTATTGTTGAGGTCACGTGTAAGAGAAGAGGAAGATGTGCTCGGCGGCCGAGAACGTTCTATCACAGATCGTAACCGGTGCACGGCAAGGATGTAGTGACTACCGACTGACGGTCGAGAACGCTCGACGAGGCAGATAATATTCTTTGATCCTCCTGAAATCTCGTCGGTGAGGTGACAATTAAGCCTGAGTTCGGTCGGCGATCGAGAATGCTCGGCAAGGCGGAGGACGCTCCTCTTCGGAATTCCCATTGATGAAACTGCGCTCAGAAATGTCCGATTCTTATTGATTCTTGTCGAGAACGCTCGACAGTGACGAAGAACGCTCTATTACTGTTTTACAGAATCAGATTGGCACCAGGAATCGGATCGACTAAGAGCTGGATCGATATTGGAAACGGACAGACTTTTTAGCGCATTTTGCACGTTTATATACGAATTGTTATTTCTGCTCGTATTGTTTTGAAGTTGCTCGGCTATTCTTGCTTATGAACAATACGAGCGGGAGCAATATTACTTCGGCGGTATTTAATTGGGCGTACCGCGCCCTCATCGCTGATCATCGGCCCATAAGAGCCGATGCAGTAGCATCCAGTTCGACCGAGAATGACGTCTTTGCAGGGTACATCCGGCATTTGTTAACAAGCTCACGGAATGATACTGATGCGAAAATAATTCCTCATAAAAACATAGTCATAAATATCTCAGAATAAACCTCGATGAGAGACTTCACTACAAAATATTGACATACAATTAAAAGGATTCGAATTTTTTATGAGAAAAAATTCAGAAAACTTTTTTACTCCAAATATTTACATCCTAAGGTTAAATTAATATGTTAGTAAGGTCTATAATTACTTACGGATATGGTATAATATCAATGCGTCTCTCATGGAGAAAATTAGGATATTCGAAAGAATATACTTGTCTTATGTGCTTGTCTAAACATAAATAGATCTGCGGAATCTGATTATACAAAATATATAAGGAATGAAATATTGTACAACAAAGCGAATATACCAAGGATAACTTTATGGTTAGGGTAACTCCGCCTATCAAAAACTTAATTTATTAAGTATTATTATTAAGTATTATTTACTATGTTTAAAATAAACGAACTATATCAGTAAAAACTTTGTACTGTCTATTATTATGAAAAAAATATTGGAAATTCGAAATATTTATATTAAAAAAATGAACTTTTTTAAACCTTTATTTTTGCCATACATCCCATAGGGATGGAATGTATGGCTACTCACAGAGGGAGAGGGGATATGTACGGTTCATGAAAAATTTATAAATAATGCATATAAATAAGTCGTAAAATGACAATAACTTATAAAATGCGATTATAAACTATATTATAAAGATAGTAGCGGCGAGAATCCAGTTACCGTATCGCTTAATTAGACACATAAAAGCAAACAAACTAAAAAAATGTCTTTTTTTAGTTCGTTTGCAATATTATAAGAAAATAAACAACTATGTATAATTGTCAGAAATGGACTTAATACATACATTCGTGGATCATCGAACTATACCCAGTGAGAAATGACAATGGATTCGACATCGATTCCATTGTCATTTCTCACTAGATAGTGATTTTCATACGATTTCAGAAGACTCAAGTACGTTGAATGGAGATATCCAACCGGATGATTGACCGCTTCGAAGAACTATGAAATTAGTTCCCGAAATCAGGGAAAAATTTTTTTAATCATAATTTTATTATGTCTACTCTGGAATAAGATATTAATCGATAATCACAATAATAATACTTATTTTAGTAATAAAACTACAAAATAAATTAATTTTGTTAACGTGTATACTAACTAAGGCATACCGCGTATTAAAATACGATGTACCGGTACTGTGTTTTAGGTATGCACGTATATGACAGATATGATACTGGTACGTATAGTACGCTATACGCTAAAATACGCTATACTAATATCGTGGATGTATTTTGTTATCTGGGACATTATATAAATATAAAATTTGCAATCGATAATGTAAATTGCACATGTTTCAAAACTTAAATAATTTTTTGATATAAAATGTCATTTTCATTCCGTCGATGCGATATCGTATTTCATTACCCTCTATCATTGATAAAGTAGAACTTTACATTACGTAGTACGATACGTAATGCAGCATATTAGCTATTACAACCTTACATTATTTTTGTGTTATTTTTAAATATTTGAAGGGCTCCTTGGAAAAAACATTGCAATATTTTTTAAATTTTATAGGAAATAAAAAAATAACTAATGCATAAGCAACATTTTTCCATCATCTTCAAATCTAAATCTAAAAATAAAAATTTCTTCAAGGAGAGTCCTTCAATTGAATAAAATACTAAATTATTGTATGTGATTATTAGTGAGAAAGACAATTCGTTTGAATAATCTCGTATTACGCTCGATCAAATCGCAAGCCCGCATTCGTGAACGCGTACGCACACTCAACGCCAAGCATAGGAATAAATAGACACTACTCGTTTAAGAAAAATAAAATTCTTTATTCGTCAACATACAACAGTAGAAGAATGCGATTGTAAAGAAGCGATCGAAGTATGTTTGAATATAGCGACGGCTCGTACAAATCAATGGCGTTTGTTTAATATACATACATCGAATTTTACACCTGGTCATCTTTCGGGGAAATATCAAAAAGGCGGTTTTACTTTTAGTGCATGTAGACAATCGAGTTGTAAGCAATCATTTTTTTGTGCAAATGAATTGTTGGCAAAAGTAATGTAGGCACACAATACTGTAGGCAATTGATTTTAGGCAACGGGATCCTCCCTCCAAAATTAAATAACTCAGAACCTCATGGAGGAAAATCAATACTGAGAGAAATGATTTTGTAGGAGAAATGATTTTATAGGAACAAATCAAGGGAAAATATTATAAATGTAATATTTGTTAAAAAAATGATTAATTAATTACTATTGCAAATAAATTATTTCTCATTTGTCAATGTAACAATGGTATCGCTTGTAAATAAGAGACTTATACACATATAAAAATCATAGATGGTCAGAGGATCTCAAATCGTAAGAAAGAATTGGCCGATTCTAGTCAAGTATTCTCTCTATATTTGATTGTGATTGATCAGTTTCCTATTACTTAAGATCATCTGCGATTTCTATGTAAATAAACCTAAAATCTATCCAAAAGATAGGTTAGATTCTATACAGGGTATCTGGAAATAATCGTCAAATATTTATGGGCAGATAGAGCGGACTAAACTGAGTCCTCTACCATTTTGTAAATTTCTACAATAGTTAATGAGATATTAATCCTTAAAGATAGCCGAATACGCGCGCTCGCCGAGCCTACTACTGCGAAATGTATATGCCTACCGATCGCTTGGCGCGCGAGCCATTGGGAGCAGCCCAATGTGATAGCCTGGTAAGCGCGCCGTCCAAGCTATGGAGGCGGTGTGATTGGTAGGCGTATATACTTCGTAGTATTCGACTATTTTTAAGGATTAATATCTCGTTGAGGATACTTGGCGATTACTATTATTTCCAGACACCCTGTATATAGTTGTTCTGTTATATAGTAATTGATTGGTGTGCATGTGTATAGCAGATTAGCAGCAATCACAACAAACCAAATTTGTTGTCACAAATTTACCAGTCACTTGTTAAAGGTACTGGTGGCACTTGTTAAATTAACAAAATCCTTTCTCTCAGAGAAATTATGAAACCAGAAAACATTGAGATGATCTTACAATCATAAAGATGTCTTAAAATTCATAAGAATATTCTTTAGAACTATCGTAGGAGATGTATACTTATATGACGTTTTTAAGTATCTTATCACGATTTATGACGTCTTACAGATTTTATCCTTAAGACTTAATTGCTTCTAAAAAATAAAAATAAAGATTACTGATACCAATTTCTGTTTCCTCTTGTCATTTCCGGGAGCAATTTTGCATAAATTATAATTGTCAAGGTCAAGGTCTAAAAGATTGCCCTTTTTTAAAAATGAGTTTCGGAATGCAGTCTATTCACCAAAATAATTATTTGTCGATCCATGAATAAGAACTAATTGCTTCGTGAGGCTGCATTCCGAAATTGAAAAAAAGTGTTGCAAGTCTTTTTTAGGCCCTGACTATACAACACTATAATACGAGTACAAAATATTTGGAATGCCAGATTAATTCATAAAACAAAATTTTTATAGGTTATGTTATGTAGGAGAGACCGAGGCAAGTTGTTACAATTTTTAATTAGCAATTTTTTCCATACTAAGGTATACATTTCAATTAATGAATATCTATGCATTGCTTCAAATACATCTTTTACTAAATAATAAATTTTTTCCTGATTTGTATTTATGTCTTTAAATATTGAAAATTAAACTTCTATCAGTAGGTAAATTGTAACAACTTACCTCACTGTGTGGGGGCAAGTTGTTACAAAGCTGGGGAACAAGTTACATTTACAATATCACTTGAAACGTATATACAGTGAGTGCAAAAAGTATTTGTACAGAAAAAATATTTTTTAAAGAAACTTTATTTTTAAAAAGTAAATATAATCTAGCGAGAAATGAGTTATCGAATTGATGTCGAATCGATATCGATACGATTGATTTCAATATCAATTCGACGTCGATTCGATTCGTTCGTCGATTTTTAATTGATCATTTCTTGCTGGGTAATTAATAACAATTTATTCATAAAGAATAAAATAGACTGTATATTTCTTAAAATTATATATACCAAAAAAATGTGTATTACTTATAGAAAACATATCATCTGAAAAATAAGCGAAAATTAAAAATTCTATTGTTTGGATGTTTAAAAAATATTCATATAATCAAGAAATTTAGCTTCTAAAATCAGAAATACATGCGAAGCTCGTTTGTTTATATTAGAACAATATATTCATTGTATAAAATTGCTAATTTATTTTTTATAAATAAAACTTTTTTCATAAAATATTTTTCATAAAAAATTTTTTGTACAAACACTTTTTGTTCTCATTCTGTATATATATATATAAAAGCAAATTCAAGATTACAATGAAATCAAATATGTACACGAAATACTTCACAAGGAATATTTATTTTATAATATAAAATTAACAAAAACATATTATTACAAAAACTTTTCCTCTAATTAGTCATTAAGTTAACGTTGGAAAATCATAAAATTAATATTACATGTATTTGCTGCTTTTCTCACAAGGATCACCTTTAACTTCCTTTGCTGCTGTCGCATATGTTTCTACATTTACAGATCTTCTGTTTGTTTTTTTTTTTGTAAGATCGCACCATTCCACAGACTTTTATAACTAGACTACTGACTCAATGTGATAAAAAGAGATAAATCTGATTCCGAACTATCCTTGTTTCAATTCATATATGTGTGCGTCTGTCTGCGAATATCACATAAATTCATGTGAAAACATTAACTTTATTATCTGTGATTTATCCAGTGAAAGTGAATGAACATAAATATGGCGCTGCTCAGTACTATTTTCAAATATGGAGACGAAGTCGGCAGTCTATTGATAGAAGTCTATATGCATCATTCTGTAGAAGAAAAATTATTTTCAATGGGATAAGTTGTTATACTGTAACAACTTGCCCTGATCGAAATATAATAATTTGCTCCAATCTTCCATTTTCGAAAAAATACAGATGAAAACCAGTATATGTACGGATTCAAACAAAATATGTTATAATATTATGATCAAATGTATATAAAAAAAAATATACAAAAGGATAATCACATACTTCTAACTTATATATACAATAAAAATACAAACGATTTATACAATGAAATATTTACTTTTAATAATGAAAATTAAGGAAATATGTATATAAGTGTGGCGGCTATATTAATAGCGGAATCAATTGGATGCACTGGTGTACATTAAAGTCGTTGTGCAAAATAACATAAGATATATTTGTACATAAACATAGAAATCGATTAAATTCTGAAATATTTAATATATTTTAAGTATTAAATAAAATATGTATTTTATAAGTTGAAATATTTGCATTTTACTTTTATACCCAAATTATTATAGTGTATAACGACTTTAATATGATCAAGTGAGCACTGATACTTTCATTCGAATTTACCTTAAGTGAAATTGTAGAGTATTGTAGGAATCATATATAAAAATTTATAAAAATGTGCTGCCACCTTTGACAACTAAAAACATGAATTGTAACAATTTACTCGGGTGCGTTCGGGAAGAGTATTTGCGCTATTTAGTGCTATAAACTGTTCGCGGAGCTGCAGATAGTGCTAACAAACACGATCATCACTAATGGTAGCGTGTTACGTCACAACTGTGCGTTATCAACGCTATTCCTTCCGAAGTAGTGTATTGATTAGCGTTTACAGATCCGTGAACGATTCTAGCGTAGCATTGGTAGCGTTAAACATTCGTCAAAGTTAGAATGTTTGAGGGGATTCTGTTCTCGAGTGGCATCAAACTTTTCTCTCTTAGAATTTCATAAAGTAAACGTACGTAATGTGTGAATTTCAAATTTTATCATAATGAATGCAATCTCAATTTTAATCTCTGCTGATTTATCATTAGGCTGGAGTGAACGTAATTCTTGCTTGTGTATCATCTTTAACTTTTCAAAATTTCTATGAAGTTCAACTTGTGTATTTGCTTTCATTATAAATATGAAAGTCAGAGGTATCTTGTCTGGCAATTTTTAATTCCCGTGTACGGAAAAAAGTTGCTATTGCGGTATAGCGGCAGGATATTCCGCTGCAGATGCTTAAGATCCTTATTAGATATACTTCTTCTTTTGAAATCGACAATGCTTAAGAGTTCTTTCTTTTATCTGATTAATTTACTTAATGTAACTATTAATTTTTTAATCTAGTTTACATTCTCTCTGGCCTAGTGGCAAGCTATCATAGAGATTGCAATTGAGATTGCGTTCTGTTATTCACTACGAGAAAATTAAAAATTTACATTACAAATACTTTATAAAACCTTAAAAATTTTAATTATAGAGAAAAGTTATTTGGTGATTGAAAACAGAATTCCCTACATTAACTTAACCTCGACGAATATATCTCTCTGGTTAAACGCTACCAACGCTACGCTAGAATCGTTTATGGAGCTTGGTAACGCTATCGCGCTATTGACTCCAGGAACGTTGGTAGTGTTTGCGTTCATAGCGCGAATAGTGTCTCCGCGAACGCATCCCCCCAGTTTAACAACTTGCCCCGGTTTTCCCTATATCTTATTTAGATCTTATTTAGATGTCATATGCTCATTAATATTATACAAATAAAATTAATTTACAGTAGATAATATAAATTGCTACACATGCTCCAAAACTTGAACAATTTTCAGACATCTTTCTAAAATGTCTGAAAAACGTCTAAAAACTGTCTTTTAGAAAAATCTTAAAGACGTCTATTTCAAGATGTCTTTTGGATATCTTCCAGATATATGCGTTCTCTGCATTGATTGTCGAACGATAATCTAGAAAGAGGATATTATAATGACTATAAATATAGTACATATACAGGATGCCCGGAAAATCGCTCACAATACTTCGGGAAGTGATTCGAGACTCAAAAAAAAGAAAAAAAGCTAATTTTTATAATTCACGTTGATTCGTGATTCACACTGAATTATTTAAAGCATTAAAGATCCAGCTTTAACCGTTATAGGATTTAATATTTTTACTTATTATTTGTGTATTTACATTAATTTTTTAATAAATCATTTATTATAGGATATTATAAGTGCCCATGTGTTGATGTCCTCGCCGTGCTGTTTTCGAGTGAAATGAGTGACCGACGAAACGAAATTGAAGAGCGTGTCACCAGTAATAACAGTTGATGGGCTATTAAACGGGCGCCGTAGATTTGATGTATACGAATCGTCGCTCCGATCGCTTCCGTATCTCTATGCTGTTTACATTTTTTCGCTGTTGTATGTGTAAACAAAGTTTTACTCGTTTCTCTAAATGTCTTTTTCATTTCTGTAACTCGAGAGAGTACATACGCACAGGCTTGCAATTCGATTGCGCATAACAATATTTCTACATAGCACATAATATCACAGTAATATTACAGCAATATCATTTTTATATTGCAATATTACAATGAAATCTAGAAATATATATTATATATAAAATATTGACTGAGATGTCACAGTAATAGTCACAATATCCGCGAAAAAGAATTATAGGAATATTACTACTTGTAAGATCACAAGAATATCAATATAATATTATGTAATATTTCTGCGATATTTATATAATGTTTACATTTATGTAATATTTATTGGGAAAAATTAAAATGTTTTAAAGAGAATTTATTGAATTGATATTTTTAATGTTATTCCGTATGATATTAATTATCCAATTAATATTTGAAAAATTATTTCATGAATTTGTTTATGGAATCGTAATAGAATTGATTTTACCCTCTTTTGTTCTTATTTTTATTTTTATTTCAATAACTACATGACTTTATTATTTTGACTCTAATTGTACTGACTCTGACTATCGACATAAGACCTTTACATCGAATCGCGAGAGAAAACGTTTATATGTTTATATGTAAGTTGATATAATTAAAATTCAGACAAATGATTTTAATAATTCTCTATTTTTCGTTTTCATGTTTCATTTGAATAATTACACAGCAAATCTGACAATCTGATGAGCGATGTGATTCTACTTAGTGACGCAATATATATGACTTCGGTTTTACTTTATGTAAGTTTTTATATTATTATTGTATAAGTTAATATTTTTGATAATCAGGCTTCATATTACATAGCTAATTTGGATAAAGAAGAACGAACTAAATTGTCGGGAATCATCAATTTGGAATAATTTATGTAATTTCGATTTATATTTTATATTGATAAGAACCCGAATTGAACAGTCGAAATGTATATTTTATTCGTTTTGTTACATTCACACGAAAATAAAGCATTTTCTGTACCGAACAGCTGATGTAGGTCATCTAATGAGCTTTTTTACATTTTTCACTGATAGATGATTCTTTCGATCCTCATTTCAATGTTGGTTATCGACAGATGTATATTATTTCCCCACATCGCTAATTGGCTAATTTAAAATAATAAAATAATCTCATTGTAAAGCAGTAAAAAAATACTAGGAACCAACTGATGTTAGCGGTGTGTGCAATTGAACTGCGTGCAAGTGCACCGTTCTTATTGTCAACATGTAATATATCAATAATATTTTTGTGATTTTATTGTAATATGTATTATAATATTTCTGATATATTGTAATATTACTGTGATATTATTGTGATATTACGTGCTATGTGGATTATTAATATTCATAGATTTTCCAACAGTTAGTTTCCTTAAATGTATTAGTGACATCGACTCAATCAATAAGTTTGTTTTTTACAACTAAATTGGTCTACACTTTTGTACTTAAAGTGAAATATATGTTTGAATTTGGAGAAAGCGAGAAGGAAAATTTTAATGCAGTAATAAAAAATAAACTTAGCGTTTATGAAACGATTAGTTATAAGAAGTTGCGCAAAAAAAAAATCACAGAAGCGTATTCTCTGGTCGTATGTTTATTTTTTCTATCGTCAAAAATCTAAAATTAAAAAAGTGTGACGAGTATTGCGCGCAGGACAACTGCGCTGATTACACGCTTGCGCAATGCTCGGCGCCAGTGGTTCTCCACAGGCACAACGCATTCACGTCATTCGTCGCGCGTCCTCCGAGCGCGGCTGTCGCCGGATTCGTATGCAAAGCGCGTCCGTTATATGCCTTTTGTGCATCGTAAGACCACGTGGTACCACTCGCTTCAATTCCCGCCGGCGCGCGCTAATCTTCGAAGTTGACTTCACGCGTGATCCCTCAATTGAGTTTCGTATTCGCGATCACGCCATTCCTCGTGGATAAAAAAAATCGTTAACAATAAGACAACATCGCATACAAGTAAAAACCTATCAAAATTCGAATTCTCGACGAGTACGAGTAGACATGCCAGCGAGGAGCGGCTATTGATCCCCCGTGTTCCCGTATTTCCCGTCCACGTCATAAGTGCGTGCCAGTGCGGTGATATGTCCAGAAGGAAGCAGGCAAAACCTCGATCTCTCAAACGTAAGTCGCTATTGTCACGTTCTGTCTTTATCATTATACAGTCTTAATTATAAATATAAATATAAAATATAAAAGGTTTATTCGCGTCGCATGCTCCATCATATTTCAAAATACTAGAGCATATTGGAGCGAACAAACCATTCCCCATAAATTGACGAAAAATAAATTAAGAAATAATTTGATTGAAAAATATTTATTCTTATCATAATTTTATAATGTTCCTCTTTGGTTTTTATTATCACCTTTTTCAAGAAAATATAATAAATTAAAAGGTGCTTTATACTTTGCTTCTGTATATGTTCAATATGAATGTTCGACATTATTAATTGTATATATTATAATATTATAATATTTTATATAATATTTTTCTCTTTTTCTCTCATTGACAATACATAAAAATCGATAACATTATTAATTGAAGATCAAGTATAAACAAATTAGCCATGTAATTTAATTTAATTTATTTTTTTATTAAAAAGATATGTCTCAATAAATTCAAAAATATTGACTACAAAAGAAGTTGAGATAAATGAAAATACGTCGTGTACGTATTATAGTATTTCAATATGATGGACAATTGCAATTCATAATAATACTAGAAACCTTCTCGATTCGCCGTAGCGAAAGAAAAAGATGGCAAGGAAAAGAAGAAAGCTTTGCGCGCGAGGGACAAATCAAAATAAAACAAAATGCGAGAATCTGCCGTCCCTAGGCTTTACAGAATTAACGTTCATGAGTTTCACATGAGTTTGTCGCAAAGACATGCGAATAATAGCAAAGTTCGTTACAAGATGTTTATCCAAAGCCCGTGAAAGCATCGTTGTGTAAAGAATGAAAAAGAAGTTTTAACTTAAAAGGATGCTTCGTGAAACTTCCAGACACGTGCAACTGCGCCCCGAAATAACGTATGATACGAGTGTCAAAAGCCGTTATTGTTGCAGAAAGTCTACTGTAATAATTACAAAAATGACCGAATTAGTTAAATTTCTAAGTAACTTTAGAACTTTAGAATTCTATTGTTTTTAACAATTGTACATTTGCATTTTATGATCGCACGTTGTAATATTACATTATATTTTATTTTGATATAAGAATAATGATTTGCAATATAATTAAAAAAGTAAGGAGTAAATAATTTAGAAAGAAAAGATTTTTAATATAAAAGATTTTTAATATAAAATTTAATTTCGGGAAAAATAGATTGATAGATGAAATATACTCGTCAAATATGTGTGTATAATTTGATTGATATATAGCCTATATATAAACATCTTCAATTTACTGTATTTTTTCAGAAAAGGAAAATTAAGAAAAGAAAAATT
>Ga0157364_1003627_pt1 | contig 15036 bp, 7 predicted proteins | sample AttsexASBM2_FD_111476 | JGI IMG/M metagenome (GOLD analysis project Ga0157364, IMG submission 111476) | Fungus gardens microbial communities from leaf cutter ant in Ribeirão Preto, State of São Paulo, Brazil - Atta sexdens ASBM2 | ecosystem: Host-associated > Fungi > Mycelium > Unclassified ... | reverse complement strand
TTCGACGCGGGATTCGTACGCTACCCGAAAGATGGGAGAAAGTAGTGGCCAGCGATGGACAATACTTTGAATCATAAATGTATAACCAGTTTTTTACAATAAAGCCTCGAATCTCGGAAAAAACGGCGGAAACAAAGTTGTATACCTAATATATTAATTATATATTAGTTATAATAGATGATTTTTTATAAATATCATCGAATTCATCTCTTAGATTTTAGAATATGATCTTAAATTTTAATTTTAACTTCTAATAACTTTTGATGTCCGAACAAATGAATGACTCATAATCTGTAATATTTTCTTATTTTTCTCATATATAAATTGTAAGTGATGTAAAAAAATTTAAGCAAAAGTTGTTTATTTTTAATATCTATCCAATGATACACTCTACTTTCTTAATGATTTTATTAAAAATTTTAAGTTCGATTTATTGTTAGATTTATTTGTAATAGTTCCGGAAAACTGAAATGTCAATGTTAGAATTTAGGCTTTAATAATAAAATTCTTTGCCCTATCTTTCGATCATTATTCATTAAAAAAAATAATGGATGATCTGATACACTCATTGAAATATAATACTACTGGAACGCGCGCAGCTTTATTCCGTCTTTGTTAAAAGTGATCCGAGAAAGAGCGTTTCAAGTGGTATCTTTGTTCTTTTCTAAACTATATTGCGCGTGTGCAGTAGACAGTAGTGAGTTGTACAGTTTCATAAAAGTTAAAGTTTAGTAATCATAATAAACATAGACATAGTAAAAACCGAGCGTGTTCTCTATTTTGATGAGAACATCAGTTAGAAGAAGATAGAAAGCAGGAGCCAGTAGTTTTCTCTCTCTATGCATGCGCAATGAGATATAGTATATAATGTTGACATATATAATATATAATGTTAAGTTCAGTTAGTCTTGTTAATTAAAACATCTTTCATAGTGCAAATGCAACATTTTTTAACTCTTTTAAAATACTCATTCTTTATTCAGCCACGTTCTATCACTCAATTTCTCTACTTTTTCTCATATCCCATTTTTTCCCCTTATTTCTTTCTTCTTAGAAAGAGAAAACTACACATCTATTGTCCGTCTCTTTTTACTTTATCTTCATATTTCGAATCTTATGCTAGGTCTTAGGGTAACTATCCCTATTAGTGTGCCTTTAAGCCAATTTGCTTATTATTGAATTAATTATTGAATATTGTATCTTTAATTTTATTTGTTTGAAATCAATATCGATTTTTCAATATTTTTTTTTATATTTCTTTAATCTAAAAACATTAATATTTTATAAGTTTTTGATAAGAATAAAAAACATGTTTTTGGACATGTTTTGTTTTATTAGTGAGTCCTACAAGCGGTTTTGTTTTATTAGTGAGTCCAAGCGGCAATGGCTAGCTATTAATGCGCCCTCAATTTGTGTGTCTATCCGTATTTGACTCAGTTTAACATATATGCGTAGTTACTAAATATAATTTTAAAATTTTGGAAAGAAATCGGTTTTTTTTTAATTTTTCCACAGATTTTCTTGATTCTTTTTCTAAGGATAGAAAAATTCATTGGAAAAATTTATGTGTCGTAAGATCTGCCATATTTGTTTCTTTCCGAAGAGAAAATAATTTTAGTGTTTTTTCTATAATTTGAAGAAAGTGGCTTTTTCAAAACTATATATATTACTAAAACAGATAATAAATATAAATTAATTGTTTAAGTTAACCTTCATCGGTTTTTTAGTACTCATTAAGTATATACAGATCGAGCGGCGACTGTCGGATTTGTTGTCTGATAAGATAGGCTGAAAATGTATAGATCGATGACTTGATTTTTGTAAAACATAAAACTACTTTCTTATCGTAGCTGAAAGTGCAAAAAAAAAAGATCAACTTACGGTATATTTTCTTTGTAAGTACTTAATAAGATCGATGATTTTTGTACAGAACGAAAGAGAACGAGCTTATGAAACAAACCTCATCTGCTCATTTTCAGCCTGTCGCAATCCCTCGACAGATCACTATATAAGAAAACGTTTTCAATAATTACCCTCAAGATGTCAGAATTTTTTCATTCGAAAGATAACTATTCATCATCGAAGTGCACAGATCTGCCAGTCTTGAAGACGCGAATTTTACATAGCGCGACTGAAAGCAGGATGCTAAGAATTTTGTCCTTTTTTGGGCCAAAAGCGACACATAAATACAAATAAGACAAGTAACAAACTCTCGAGAATGTCAAAATATAAAAATAAATAAAGAGCTAACGAGAGTTATATGCGCGGTTATTAATGCAAGAATAAAAATCGTTTATTATAAAAAAAAATTCTATTGACAGACAGGCAAGTCCAATGGACAATGGACAGGCAAGTCCAATAGCAATAACAGATGAAAATCTGTGCAGATATCGAAAACATTACCACTATTTTTTATAAAGAAAATATTAATGCACTCACCCATGTAACATAAAAAATGTAGCCATGTAACATAAAAAATAATTGAAATAAATTTGTAGAATAAGGAGATTAAGTCGTCACTCTTCCATCTCGCCATGAAGGAGTGAAAAAAACAATAAATGTTTAGATATATTAATGGTTGATGATTGATGCGTAATTAATTATATATTTTTTTACTTTAAATATGAAGCGTCACTACAGTCTGAATGTTAAGACATTGAACTTATATATATTCATATAAATAAATATTATATATATTCATATAAATAAATTAATTTCAGAAATGATAATTGTGTGCCGATATGGTTATCGAACTTTCAATGCAATCAATCTGAAATATTTTAGCAATATTCCTCACAATAACCGGTATGTATAGAGAGTTACGTATTGTAGGCGAGCGTGTATAAACAATATAATAAACAAATTCTGAAATTAATTCAATTTTAAATTCAAAATTTTAAATGTATAACAGACCGTAGTGACGCTTCGTATAAAATAATGTATTTAACATAAATGATCTTGTTTCTAATCTTATTGTATATATATTTTTGATAATAAACGATTTTTATTCTTGCACTAATAATCGCGTATATAACTAGCCCTTTATTTGTTTTTATATTTTGACATAAATTCATCATTGGAAACTGTGGGATCTTTTAAAAGCAGAAAATAACAATTATTTAGTCACCAGTGCTTGGGAAAAGTTATGAAAATGGAGATTTATTACTGATTATTGCAATGGCATGAACGTTTTTAAAGTTTGTACTCTTTAAAAATTCGATTGCACATTTATATAGAAAGGCGAGTAGTGAATGTAGAGACAGCATATATCACTAGCAGCGATAAGGATCCCATGGTTTGTCATTCCCAATGATTCCTTCTCTATTCTGCGTGTGTGGGTAGAGAGAGATGCATGTGCGTATTCTTACGCGCACTCTCTTTAATTAGTTTCTTTTTGAATTTTTTACAAATCAAATGTATTTAAGAGAGGAGATTTTGACCAGCTGGAAAAGAGAAGATTCTTTGAGTATGAATTACGAAAAAAGTTTAAATATAATTCACTTATAATTTCGCACTTAATACATATGTTGAACTTGTTATGCTTCAAATTTTATAGAGAAGTATTGATCTTGCGAGGAAATACAGCAATACACATAAAATGTGATGATATGTGATGCACCAGTAAATAGTGTACACGATTCTGCCATTTTGGTTATCCTAAAACAAAAAATTCAAAGTTTCATAAATATAGGGTGCATGCTGTTTCACACATGATATGCATAATGCATCATTTATCCTTATTTCATATTTGATGAACAGCAAGGATAAATGATGCATCATGCGCATCATGCATGAAACGGAATACACGCGTACTCCCTATCGTCTGACATAAGGGCATCGACTATAGTGTGGTTGATATGGAATATTTCACACTTGAAATTTTTCCAAGTATGGAATTCTACATTTGAATATCCGAAGAATATAGAAATTATTTTTTGATGAAATAATAAAATATCTGGAAAACGATATTTTGTTACAGAATATGTAATGTAATTCCTAGAATCTGAATGACGAAAATAATTTAATAAATAATTGAGAAACAATTTTTTATTAAGTAATATAATTGTATTGTATATCGCATACGCACGCACACGAGACCAGATTTCTACCACGTCCATGTCACTGGTTCTGGATTAGGCTAAGAGTAGGGAATTACACTACATATTCTATAACAAAGTATCATTTTATACACGTGTATATATTTTGGACATTATATATATGATAGTATGTAATTATATATGGGATATAATTATATAGGGCACCATATATATATATAATCATATAAGGAACATAAAATGTTCTGAGACGTCAAAATATCTGAAAAGTTATAAGTTTTATAAAAAAAAAATGTTTTGGATAAAAGTTGTAGAGTTTAAAAGGCCTAGCCGCTGACTTCATCAATTTGATTTTGGGTGGCGTCGCCAAGGAAGTGACAAGTCAACTCGAATTTTAAATGAGATTCCTCACTTTTTTTCCATTTTCTTTTAGTCCTTGTTGAGACCTTTTCAAAACACTATCATTTTATCCATTTTAGATCAATCGTTTAGAAGTTATTCTAAAAGTTATATTTTATTCTAGTAATTATATAGTTATTCTAGAAGTTATACTGACCGTAAAATATTTTAGAAGTATTTTGTGATCAGATTTCACCTATATAGGTGAATCGTACACAAAAATGTTCATTTTTTTGCGCTAAAACATATATGTTTTCTTTAATAGGTCATAAGCTATAACATATGTGAAAACTATTTGATTTTATCGAAATCTAATTTCATATAGGATTAGTGCGGAGTTCTTTCTCTTATTAAACTTTCTTATAACTTCAACCAGTTGCGAGATATTTGCTCGGACATTTATGGACACCCTGTATATAAAATATACCAGACTAAATGCATATGCATATAATTGAAATGTTGCAAAAATGAAAGTAATATTTAAACGTAATCATGTCATATATGCGCATCTCGCCCTCGGATCCGATTAGAGACTTTTTTATTGCTTCTGTTATTGAAGATTTCAGTTCGTCCGAGCCCGTTGTTTCACACTTAGCAAAATCCTAAGTCGACGCCCCTGGTCTGAGATATATATCTTTTTTCCATTTTTTTTTAAATTGACAGAAATAAACATGTTTGAATTTTTGACGCATTTTTTGATATTATAATTGTATTTGGGAAACTAAAAATGTTATCAATAAAATCGTCAGACGATAGAAAATACGTTATAAAACTTTAGATTTTTTGTTTCAGGATAACCAAAATGGTGGAATCGTGTACACCACTACTTTACTGACATGCACAATCACATTTTACACGTGTATTGGTGTATTTTCACAGCAAGATCAATATTTTTCAATAAAATTTGTAACATAACAAGTTCAATATGTGTATTAATAAAGAGTCCAATTACAAGTAGTATTTATATTTATTCCGCAATTCATGTTCAAAGAATCTCCATTTTTCAGGCTGGTCAAAATACTTTTCCCTTCGAACGATGAATCTGATTGTGAGTGAATCTGATTTATGAGAAACAAAGAATGAGATAATAAAAGAGACACAAGAGGAAAGGAAAAAAATAGAAAAAAATAGACAGCCAGAACGCGAAGAGTTAAAAAAGAAACATATAGACTGCGTTTCACTTAATGCTCACAATGCTCGTGAAATCATTTCTTTGTTATTTATCAAATGTTAAACAAGAACAAACGATGCTCACGAGCATTGCAAGCGTTAAGTGGAACGTAGCTATAGAAAAAGGAGTAAGGGTACGTGCGTGCGGCTCCCCCCCCCCCACACACACACACACACACGCGCGCGCGCACACAGAGCAAAGAGGATTTGGAGTCATTGAATACTATGGGAGTGAGAATCATAGAGATGGGAGTGAGAATCATATTCTTATTTCTGGTGCTACGCGTACGCTGTCTCTACATTTACTACTCTCCTTTTAGCACATAAATATGCAATTGATTTTATTTTAAAGGATACAAAACGCTCATATGACTGTTTCAATAATCAGTAATAAATCTCGATTTTCATAACTTTCCTCAAGTATAGTAATTAAATAATAATTGTTATTTTCTGCTTTTAAAAGATCCCACAAAGAATTTCTAATGATGAATTTATGTTATCGCTTTTGGCCCAAAAATGGCCAAAATTTAGCATTCTGCTTTCGATCGCGCTACGTACAATTTGATCTGCCGCGTTTCTGCGGTCACTTCAAGACTGACAGATCTGTGCACTTCGATTATGAATATTTTTTTTCGAATGAAAAAAAATTATTCTGACATCTTGTGAAGTAGAGTAATTTCTGAAAACGTTCCTCTTTAGTTTGCCAAGAGGTTGCAGCGGGCTAAAGATGGGCAGATGAGATTTGTTTCATGATTTAACTTATCCTCTTTTGTTCTGTACAAAAATCATTTAATATCTTATCAGGTACTTGCACAAAGAAATTATGTAACGGAAGTTTATCTTGTTTTTGCCCTTTCGACTAAGATAAAAGAGGCAGATTTTATGTTCCAGCGATTTTATGTTCTGCAGATATTAAGTCAATCTACACATTTTCAGGCATTTTATTAGATAGCCAATCTGATGGTCGCCGCTTGGACTAATTCGGAGGTATATTTTCATTTCGGTATATTTTTTTTAATGGATTGTGGTTCAAATATATTAAAAAATTCATGTAGTTTCTTTAACTATTCTAAATAAATAATTTACAATATTTTATTTTTGTAAATATGTAAACACAAATATGAGTATGGTAGTGATATGTTCAAAAATTTGTAACTTTTGGACAAATCAATGAAATCTAATAATTAAAAATGGAAAATGAAAGTTTAAGATATATATTTTAATAAAAAAAATATATCAACAAAATTTTTTAATTTAAATGCTTAAACTATGCTAGAGCCGCCGGATACTCTCCAAGAACCAACGCACCAATTTGGGTCTTATGTTTTTCCCCGATTAATAAAACGTTATTTTGATTATTTGCATTATTTGGGGATTGTATAATCGAACGTTCCACTTCAACGAGATCACCTGCATGCTCAAAAATCGCAGAAACTTCGAGCCCTATACTCTTAGAATCTTCAACCTCTTTTAATTCTCAAGCTTTCTAATTCCGAGCGTGAAGGAGTAAACTATTTTAAGTTCTTAGAAAAAATATTTCACTAGTTAGTAATCTCAGTCCTTGAACATTTATTTTCATTGCGTTGATTTTTGGGTATGCAGGTGATGTGGGTCCAGTTGACGTGGAACGTCCCATATATTTTTGATATTCTGTATTGTATAGTACGAAAAAAACAAACAATTGAATACGATAGTTTCATTGACGTGTTTCTGACGATTTTTTTTGCTAAACAATATCATGATGAAATCAAAAAGACGAAGCATTGCGCATGATGGTAAGGATGGGATGAAATTCGATCAATCAAATGCTATTGGCATTGCATGGCACTTTAAGACCATGATTGAGTCTTCAAAGCTGTGTTGAAAATATTCTTTTTAATTACAAAGTTGATAGTGTTGTAATCATAGACACAGTATCTGTAGATTGCAGGATCTGTAGATATTCGAGGAATAGAGTCCTCATTTAGAAAAGGACGGAGGAAAAGGATATTCACTTGGCTCAAGTGCATTTTCTCTCGTTCTACTTCTCAAATTTTTGACAATGCTCGGTCTAGAGATACTATGGCTGCAACTAACATAGATTTGCTCCGTAAGAGATTAGCTGACATCATGATTTTTATTTGCATCGACTTGACCAGCAGAAATGTTATTTTTTACTTTTGTTACAATATAGTAAATTATTTATCATTATACATATTATTTATTAAAACATTTAAACAATGGAATGAATATTGAACCGATGAGAATAAATTTAATTAAATTAAGGAATCCTATATTCACGCGATTACAGAATTATAAAACATAAATAATGATAATTATAATACTGATTATCATTTTTTATGTTGATACAAGTATAACATTAGTTTATACAGAGTTTCAGGACATTAAGGACAAATTTTAAAGGATAAGAGATCACAATAAAAGAATCAATTTTTGTGTTTGTAAATTTGTATCTTTTCTCTCTTTCCGATATGTTTAAGGAACTATGTTCGAGATATAAAAAAATTGTTCCAATATTACAATATTATTTGAACCATGCTATAAATATCATATACGAACTTTATATACAAGATAATAAATAAGTCAACGATTATAATTCTAACATTTCGACCTTTAGTGTGATTATCTTTAGCGATACATATTAATAAAGAAATTGAACCATGAGCTGATTAAATTGAACATTATATTAAAAATAGCCAATACACAGTAATTTTTCTTCATACGTAAATACAAGGACAAGTCAATAAGTTTTTAAAAAATATAGTAAAACACATTTTTTTTGATCGATTCATTTTTATTTCTCAAGGTCTCCTTTCAGCTCGATTCACTTGATCCAATTCTCCAACTTTTTCAAACCGTTCGAATAATACGATTTGTCCAACCCTTCGAAATAAGCCTCTGTTTCGGCAATGAGCTGCTCTCTGGTGGTGAATCTCCTCTGAACCATTTCTTCAGGTTTGGAAACAGGAAATAATCGCAGGGAGTTAAATACGAATATGCTGGATGGGGAAGCAATTCATAGCGGAATTCGTTGAATTTGGCCATCAGTGCCGGGCACGTGAACCCATTGCATTATCTTGATGGAAGAGTACTTTCTTCTTTGCTAAATAGGGATGTTTTTTTTTTAAATGTTGTTGAAACGGTTCAATAAAGCTGCGTAGTAATCGCGCATTGATCGTTTGCTTCGACAGAAGATAATCGATATGAATTATACCGCGCCATTGCATCCCAAAAAACTGTGGCCATCACCTTTCCGGCCGACTTTACGGTCTTCACCTTCTTCGGAGCTGGTTTATTCACCGATGAAGTCCATTGTTTTGACTGTTCCTTCGTCTCGGGTGTGAAGTAATGGATCTACATTTCCACAGTAATGAATCGAAATTCATTTGGAACGTTGAAACATCTCCAAATATTGTTTTGAAATCGTCACACGATCGCGCTTATGGTCAACAGTGAGCAAACGCGGCACTCATCTTGCCGATAGCGTTTTCATACCCAATTGTTCATGCAAAATCGAAATTACTGTGCCATGTGATATGCCTGTGGCTTCAACAAGCTCGCGCACTTTTACTCGTCGATCAGTCAAAACAATATCGTGGACTTTTTCGATGATTTCTGGCGTAGCAGCCTCAATTGGACGTCTCGAACGAGAGACATGCATCACATGTGGATGTACAACCACGTTTAAATTCATTCACCCAATTGTATACAGTCGCAAACACTGATGCAGATATGCTATGAAGAACATTATCCAACTCGGCTTTTTTCTTTCGGCATTAAACTTTTCATATGTAGATGTTTGATCACTGCATGAAATTCGTTTTTTTTTTCATTTTGCAACAAATATAAAAGTTATTCGCTTTAATCGTCTACAGAAATGAAATCACGCGATGAATTCCGTTCAAAATTTGACAGTAATCAGCTGAGAGATGCTACTTGTCAAAAAGTAATGTGACATGACACTGCGAGTGCCCTCTGACAGATTTTCTAAGAATTTATTGACTTGCCCTCGTATAATTCAAATTGAATGCATTTACAAAATTGCAATTATGTACAGATCTTCCATCTCAAGGATGACTCCTAAATCATCTTTCATGAATATTTCTATTAAAATAAATCCATATATCACTAAATTCCTAAGTTAGTCGATCTGTGATGTGAATTACATAACCGTCTTCAGTCCATCATTAGTTATCATACCAATCTCAAGAATGTTATAGATTTATACATAATTGAGACTCGTAATTTTATAAATACATTTTATTTTGAATTATGTTTACATACAAAGAATTAGCACTTAGCTATTTTTACTGTAATGTTTAATTTAATCATTGTATCATTGAATGTATCATTCAAGTATCATTCAAAATAATCACATTAAAAATCGAAACGTTAAAAAATTGTAATCGTTGACTTATTTATTGTCTTGTATATAAAGTTCATATATTCATAGCATGGTTTAAATAGCTTTATAATATTGTAATATTTGAACAATTTTTAAAATTTTAAACCAGCTTCTTAAAAATATGTCTGGGAGATAGAAAGGACAAGTTTATGAACAAAAAAATCGATTCTTTTATTGAGATTTCTTCTTCTTTAAAGTTTGTTCCTAACGTTCTGAAACACTCTGTATATATAGCTAAGGATTATATTTGCATCAACATAAAAAATGATAATCAATACCATAAATTTATCGTTATTTATATTTTGTAATTATACTTGTATTAATTGTTGATACAATTAGATTTAATGTGTTAGTACGCATTGATGCATAATAATAAAATTTATCGTTATAAATGTATATAAATCAAAAAATACTTTTATTCATATTATTTTGCACAAGACTACATTATATTTTTATAAGATAAAATTTATTATTGTTCTTCAATGCGCAATAACGCATTTAATCTAATTCATTAATATAATTAATAATAAAAATTAATAATAATAAAAATCCATCAAAGCGGATTTTAATACTTAAATAATTCTTTGTGAATTTATAATATTATGATTCTGTATACTGCGTGATTGAATGTAGGATTCCTTTATTTAATTAAATTTATTTTCATCCAATATTCGTTCCATATTGTTTTAATAAAAAATATGTATAATGATATAAATAATTAACTATATTGTACAAAAGTAAAAAATAACATCTCTGGTTAAGTCGATGCAAATGGAAATCAGCTGATCCTTTACGGAACAAATCTATGTTAATTATAGCGGTACTTTGTAATTAAAAAGAATATTTTCGATACAGCTATCGGAATACAACCCATGTTGGCCATGACAGAAATGTGTGTGACAGAAATCGAGAACGAGTTACTGACAGATATACCGCTAATTTTAAAATAGATTTGTGATATGAAATGAAAAGATCATGTTTCAATTAAATAAATAATTTAGTAAATTATATTTTTGAAAATGACATTTTGTCACATGATTTTTTTTACATCGCCGATCGCGTCTGATTGGCTAAACTATTTTACTGTCTACTGTGCATCCTTCGGAATGTGCTTCACCTTTCTGATTTCACAACAATATTAAGAGAAAAACAAGACAGAAAATAAGTCAAAATCGTAGAATTTCCATTTCATAACACAAATCGACACAAGTGTCGTTCTATCTTTGTTACTTGCTTGAAGTCAAGAAGATTAGAACAACTTTTGTTTGTATCGATTTGTGTCAATCAAATGGAAAACACCCAGATGTATACAATACAGATGATTAACACTATTTTCTCACACTGAGAAATATTAGTATATGATTATTAATTTTTTTTATTGAAAGAAAAATAACAGGGAGTAGACCCTTAGCTATTGCTTATTAAACTTGTTAAGTCTATTAGGCTTATTTAGATCCTATAACCTTACGTTTCTTACTAGCGTACATAAATTTATCGGTTATATAGGCGAATGTAGAGGTGCGTCTGGATGTCACCACCTATCTAAAATGTTTAAAACTATAGTCACGGGTAACATAAATACACTTGATAAGAGAGATCAGCTAAGGTGATTGAGGTAAAATCAGAAAGGATCAAAAATAAAAGAAACGTAAAAACGGAATCATACATCAATGTCCTTAAGAAAATTTTTCGTGTCTTCTTGTCTTAAATATACTTATTAACAGAGAGTTTATAAATTTACTCGAGTAAATGGTATCTTCTTCTAACATAGCCAATAAGTATTCGACACAGTGAGGAAGGAATCCCCTCGCTTAATTAGAGAACTTCCTACAGTTCTTTACGTCGTAATCTTTGCATTCCCAGAAAACGTGACTTGAGGTCTCTGTTTTATTATAGCTCGTTCACAATGGAGAACCATAATCTGGAATCTAAATAGATTCACTAGCAAAAAGGAATGTCCGCTCCTTAATCGATTGATAGAAATAATTGTTCTTCTGTCAAATCTAAATTTTTTTAAAATTTAAATGTTTGGAGGTGGCTCAATAAAATATAAATAATAAGGAGCATACACTCATGACGACAGATATTAAAACGAAAATAATATATTATTATTATTATATAAGAAACAGACGTTTCAGTCAAGATTTCACCATCATCAATGATGAATGTCCAATGTTTCTTATATAATAATAATAAATATATTATTTTCGTTTTAACATCTGTCGTTGTGGCTGTATGCTCTTTATTATTTATATTTCTAAATTTTTTAAACCACGTATGTCTTGACTCGCCTATAAAATTATTATAGTAGAAGGCACTATGTATCCTCGTTTCACTCATTGATTCATTTTTTAAAAGCAGCAATTTTGCAAAGATTACGAAATTCAGATATCGGAATTCCAATTTGCGTGTCAATTCTAGTATGTATTTCATTCTTAGCTAATTTATCCACCTTTTTATTATCTTTAAATATCTCTGATATCAAAATTAGCTTCATCTCCGCGTTCTTTTCTTTCCTTAACTTAACAATCATATCCTTTATCCTCAAAATTATGTAAGAGCAACTTCGTGAGTTGGATGCTTTCATCGCAGTCAGGACGGATTTGGAATCTGAGAACATTGTTAATCTCGGTTATTCATTCTTATATCCTAAATTCAGCGTCTCTAAGATGGCCATCGATTCTATGCAATAAGATAAGACAAAGTGTGCAATTCTAAATTTCAAAATTATGTTTTGAAATTTATGCTTTCGTCTAATGACGTGATAGCAAATCCCACGAATGGGACAACTTCCATTTTAGATCCATTAGTAAAAAGATATACTGAATTGGTAATTTCCGTCTCAAAGATACTTTTAAATATATCATTTGCGTTGCCAGATCGTAACAGCGTTCCCACTCCATCCGTCATATTGACTTGTAGACAAAAGATGAAAGACTCATACTCACTAGTATAACACAAGGGGGAGGGAGGGATCGCTAAAAGACAGGAGGCGCAGCTTATTTTCTACGGACGCGAAAGCTCTCGCGGTAGAGTTCCCTAATTGATCTATAGGTGTATCTGTTATTTCCTGTAATCTTTCTAATGATTGCGTGAATGTATGCCTTATACTTGTTGCACGTAATACATAATTTGTTCCTAGATATTCATGAACAGTGGAAACTCTCTAAATTTGTGAAGCAGCATATTCAGTGGAGTGCTTTATAGCCCATACAAATTCTTAATCCCCTAAATTGTGTTTTATCCAACTGTGTCAGTAATTTATCATGATTTTGAAGTAAGAATCCATCATACTCCTAGATCTGATTAAAGCTCGATGTAACATTAAAAGGAGAGAGGGGTCAGTTTTCCACCACGTCAGAGAATTCGAATAAAGAATAAATGTACTTTTCTTTGATATATTTGATAAGATCTAAATCGACTTGAAAGTTCATTTCTAAAAACTTGAATCTGATTCTCAAACTTACTTCCTTGAATTTGAGTCGAGTAAACTTTGTTGTAAAAAACAATTCTATTTCCGATCTTCCTAGGAATTTTTAATTCTTTGTTATTTCTGAAGATACATATTTTGAACATTTTGAATGTTTTTGTTTGTTGTCAAATAATTATGTCTTCTCCGCGGATAATGTCAAACTTAGGTTGCTCAAAATTATAGTAATGTGTTTGATAGTGACCTCTAATGCTCACAACCCCTCACCCCTAATTTGGTGTTTCTGAGATAAAGATACAGATATCATCTGTATATTGCAAGACCCCGGTGCATTTGCTTTATTTAGCTGTGCGGCGTATATCGAGTAAAAGATTAGGCTGAGAACACTTTCCTGTGGCAAGCTTTTGTAAATCCAGAAAATTTGCTCAATGTCATCGAATTAGCAGAAGACCTGCCTAGCCGTATTTAGATTGTATATGAAATGACAAATTCCCGGGGGCAGTTTCAATCGCACCAATCGATCCAATCGAACATCTGGAAGTACATTGTCATACACCGCTTATATGTCCAGAAACGTAGCCGCCGAGTCGCTCTGAAACGCTGTGGCGAGTTTCGTATAAAGTAGTAACAAGTTGTCCATGCATAACCTATCCTTATAGAAGCCGTATTGTGAATTTATCATTTATTTCCAACCACCAATTCAATCTGTTGTTAAGTATACATTCCATTATTTTATTCAGGCAGGATGCTAATGAGATAGGACGGAATTTAAGACTGTTTGATTTCGGAATAAAAAATTCCTGTATTTCTCCAGTATTTTCTCCAGTTTCTACAAAATATATTTTCAGCTAAAAACGAGTTATATATGTGTAAAAGTATCTGACCATTGGTGATAATTCATTGATAATTTTATAATCTATATTGTCTATGTTTGGACTGGATCTATTGTTAATTGTTTCAGGACCACAGTTAATTCTTCCAGTGAGATTGGGAGATCCAGGAATCCGTCGCCTTCCTCTTTTATTATTGTCGGTGGCTGGGGAAAGCCTCCCCAAGCAACGAATCTATCTGTTTTTGAACTTCTATCATTCTTTTGGGACACATACTTTCTTCCATTTTTTGTCCTATATCTGGATCGAAATTTTTTGACTGCCGACTATATCTTAGATTCCTTTCTGAATGTTGAACAGAATCCTTTAAAACTTTTCTGTTTAATTTTCTATAATTTGCATCGTGTCAAAGCAACTCTTTTTTTTATATTCGATAAAATCTGCATAATAGCTAGTATGTCGAAATTGGAGAAAGGCTCTTTTCTGCGTATGAATTTTACTCACTAGTTATTAGGTGTACAACTTTGCTTCCGCCGTTTTCTTATAGATGGCTTTAGCAGTAAGTGGTGGTCGAAATAAATAGATCATAGACGTCATACAATAAACTTGGGCATCTGTCTACATAACCCCATAGAAACATTAGTCGATTTGTGTCTGCATCATAAAGTTATTCTCGATTGAAAATGTCAGTTTACGAGCCAAATTCTCATCATTTGCGGGAAGTTTTAATTTTTTGCTTCAATATGA
>Ga0157364_1003626_pt1 | contig 15038 bp, 3 predicted proteins | sample AttsexASBM2_FD_111476 | JGI IMG/M metagenome (GOLD analysis project Ga0157364, IMG submission 111476) | Fungus gardens microbial communities from leaf cutter ant in Ribeirão Preto, State of São Paulo, Brazil - Atta sexdens ASBM2 | ecosystem: Host-associated > Fungi > Mycelium > Unclassified ... | reverse complement strand
TGCCAACGGAGAAATAGTATTTTTTTCATAATTCCTTGTGTATATCATAATAAAAATGTTTTTAAATTTTGTATCACATCGATCTCACACATATAATTTTAGTTCAAATTAAATTCAATTTTGGTTCAAATTAAAAAAAAAAATTTCACGTTATTACGCTCTTAGATTAATTCGAATTTAACGAATCTTATCGTACAATTAACAAATATATTTTCATTTTGATAATGAAAATGGGTTAAGAGAGTTTATTTATACTTGTTTCATGACTGTGCCTGCGCAATGTCAGACAACACGCGCGCGTCCTCTCTCCGTTTGTCGATTAGCCATGAACTCGGCTGATTTTTTTTCGAAGTGCCGGCATGTCATATTATTCGCAAGGGGAAAAGGCAGCCTTCAACAGCCTTCCGTACTATTTCACCGATATCGGATTCCCATTCGGGAACAGTCGGGGCTAAAGGTCGCGGCTGCTATGTACATGGAAAATGTTTCGTGGACAAAGCGGAATATCGATTAATATTAATTGAAAACCCTCAGTCTCACAAAAATAAAGGCGTTCGTGCAAAGAAAGGGCGTAAAAAAGGGTGTTAAAAAATATTTCTGTACGTGATATTTTTGACGAGATAAGAACATATAAAAGAACAAAGTAAATAAAAGCAGGTAAAAAAGATGGAGATATAAATAAAACGATATGAATTTTAGTTCGTATTTCCTGGAACGTCACTCGTATCATGACTTCAGTGCATACCGTCGGACATATTTGTTGTTCCGACGTGGAGTAGTAAAGGCTTCCGCATGCAAAGTGTATAAAGGAATGTCAATAAAGGATCGCGTTACGAGAAATAATAAGTGGTTTCTCAAGATGCCTTCAAGAGAGACTCGAGCTCTTGTTTCGCAAATATTATTGCAAATATCAAAGAATGTGTCGAGTTCACCCATGTGCCTCAAGTTATAAATTTGCTTTCAAACATTGTGCCTTCGTTGCGTTAAAGAAATTCGCGTTGTAACTATGTAGTTACAAAAATAAAGATTTCCATACATCAAGTTGTTGATACACAACAGTGACATTTAATTTATTTCTTTGAAAACTTTAGATGGAAACAAATCTAAATCCAATTTTTAAGTTCAAAATAAATTTTCTCTAGTTTCGGAAAAAAAATATTCGAAGAAAGATTTTGGCAGTAAATTGTTTAATCGCACTTTAACGCATTTAATGCGATTTATAATAATTGCAATTCCATTGTTTGTCTGATCACCTGATTTTCGCGAATCCCGCGCTTCGCATTTAGCAGCAGCGAAATATTGCGGCTTAATCCCGAAATATCGGTTTCTGGGACACAGCGATAAATTATAAGCCTTTCGATTGTATACGTTACTGCGCGATATGTATACGCTTATTTATTTTTACAGGCTATAAATCTTATTGTAAAATTATTTTCATATATTGTCCATAGAAAATTTGCAAGCGTGTAATATTATTAAAAGGAGCAAACATTTGATATACAGATAAAATAATTAATCACGATCAGAGATAAAAACGGTTTCGGTAATATAGTTGGTTTTTTGCATATTTGAATAACTCCTTTTTAATACAAATCGATTTCTCTTGTCGTTCTGCGTAAAAAAATATTAAAATAAAAGCGCAAAGTGAATGTTTTCGAGATATTTTATATCAAAATACATGAAAACAGATACAAGAGATATGAAATATTTATTCCGATATGTACAGAATATTTAAAAAATATTCATTTTTCGATAATCTTATCTGCTTAATTCTCAATTCTCTTATTTATGAAAAATGAGAAGTGATTTGTGGAAACAAATTTTATAGATTTATGCAAAAATGTGATTCACTGTATGATATCAAAATTCTACTTCTAATAAAATTAATATTTTAACGTTAAGCATTTTTTAACTCTCTTATTCCCCTTATCCTGAAATTTTGATCTGTTTAATCCTAATAGATATTCTCTCCAAAATTTCTTTAACTGATATTCGCCGGATCATTTTAAATTAATGTACCTTTGCTTAAAGTTAACATAATTGAATCATATTTCTTTCATTTAAAAAATTAATCCGATAAGATCATGGAACTTAAGATTATTATAAGATTGAAGAAAAAATATTTGTTACAAATAATTGTTCACAACGTAGTCGAAGAAGAAACGTCTACTCGACTCCGGTTGGGCTCAATTGAATACTCGATAGTTGGAAGAGTAACCACATATATTTGTTGGAAAAAATAATAGAATCGCGCGATATTTATAAATATAGGATTATTTACGTGATTCACCTTGATGCCACTGCGGCCCTGCTGCTTGAGCAAGACATTCTCCGGCTTCATGTCACAGTGTATAATCTTATTCTTGTAGAGCGCGTCGAGGCAGAGGAGCAGCGAGTGCGAGAACTTGCGCACAAGCTGGAGGCTGAAACCCTTGAAGTTGTTCTTCTTGATGAGCTCGTACAGGTTGATACTGAGGAGCTCGAACGTGATGCACATGTGGCAACGGAAGGTGAACGAGTCGAACATGTGGATGATGTTCATGGTGTTGTCCTTGTCCTGCTCGCGCAGCTTGCGCAGTATACGTATCTCCTCGTGCGCCTGACGGTGGAAGCGCTTCTCGTTCCGCACCATCTTCAATGCCACGTGCTCGTGCGTTTTGTGATCATAGGCCTTGACCACTTGACCGAACGAGCCTTTGCCGATTACGCGGAGAACCTCGTACCGATAAGCCACGTGGTCGTGCGGCACATGAATGTACGAGCCCTGTTCGTTGTCGTACTCGTTGTTGTTCGGCCGGCCGATGATGCCCGGCCGTTTCTTCGCGTTCGCGCCGATGAAGTAGATTTGCTGGTAGTTGAAGATCTCGTGATGCTCGTACGGCGTCAGCTTGTTCATATAAAGCTTCATTACCATCTCCGGCGTGATGGTCGCCGTCTTTGGTTTCACGCTAACGATGCTGTTGTTGCCGACACCACCGCCGCTTCCACCACCGCCGCCGCCTCCGCCGCCACCGCTGCCGCCGCCGCTACCGCCACCACCAACGCCTCCTCCGTTGTCACTTCCGCCACCGCCACCGCCACCACCGCCTCCGCCGCCACCGCCGCCGCCTCCTCCTCCGCCTCCACCGCCTCCACCGCCACGACCAGCTCCGCTGTTAGAATTGCCGTCGGAACGGCCGTTTCTCACCACTGGACTGCTCGACTGGCTGTTGGGTTGCGAATGTGAATTGTGACTGAAACTATAATTAACCGGCCAGTTACTCAGGCCATAGCTCTCGCCTTTCCACGGTAATTTCTGGTAACCCACGTAAGGCACCGACTCGTCGCCACCACCACCACCGCCGCCACCGCCACCTCCACCTCCTCCACCGCCGCCGCCGCCACCGCCGGTCTGCTTCAGGCCGGTCAACCCGGTACCCTTGATGATCGGCGGCAGGTGGTTGTTGCTCTCGCTGCTCGAGATGTACGGCTGTGTCGAGATCGCGCCCGCCTGCACGAACGGATTCGTTTTGGAGAGGGGCATCTCGATCCTACTTGCCGCCGCCGACAGGGCCAAGCTAGTCATTGGTGCCCATTTGTTTCGCGTCCGTCCTATCTGTCCTCGTCGAGGTTCGCCACCGAGAACGCGCGAGCGTATCGTCCAGTCGACGAATCCACGTGGCGCGCGATCAGCGTTTTTCCGTGTGTCCTGATACGCGTGTGATCCTCGCGCTCATGTCGGACGCGAAGGACAATTCGGATGTTACGGGAGACATGCTTCTCCGTTAAGACGACGATGACTTGGAGGCGAGGATCCAGGATGACTGCACGCCGCGGACGAATTAAATTCAGACTAATGAAAAGCGACTCCAAACCGCGTCGTCTCCTCCAGTTAAACAAATCGAACCGAAATTGAGGAGAAGCCCTTCTCAGGAAAGAATAATTCCACTAATTGTATTATCTCCAGGGACCGCGGAAAAAAAAACGACGGCCCTCGTAAATGCAGCGGACTAGAAGGGGTAGTGCACTCGCGCGCTCGGCGACGAGTTGCATAAATCACGCTGTTTCTTCGACGAGCAAGTTGTCTCGATCGTCGGTTGATCTTCTACTTTCTTTCTTCAGGTGATCGGTCGGTGATCTCGGGCTTGACGCGAACTCACAAATTCCGGGGCACTCGCGCACAGCGGAAGAAACTACGGAACCGCACTCTCGCGACACGCACTGTCACACCCGTGGAGCCTCCGGCGAGACTCTCGGCCGTCGAGTATCGTTGCAATCGTCGCAATCGTCGCAATCGTCGCAAACCGGCACCGCAGAAGGCGATCGCGACGTCGCCTCGAACGTCTTCTAATTTTACGATCTGTCGCGCGCGACGAGTGCGAGCGCATCATCGCCGCGCGTGGAAGCGGGGCTTAACCAAAAGTCTCCCGACTCTGCTCGCTCGCTCGTGCTCTCCGTGCGGAAGGTTATTGGCACCGGGCCGCCGCCGCCGCGAGTTTGACGACTTCGCCGTCGAGGCCGCGGTCGCTGTCGCCACGTCGCCGCCACCGCCGCTGTTGCTGCTGCCGCTGCCGTTGCCGTTGCCGCCGATGTTCCATTCTTTCACCCGTCGACGGACGAAAATACTCCCCCCGGCGGGCCCCTTCACCCGGTCCCGATTCTCCGCCGATTCTCGTCGCCGATCGATTCCACCTCGCGGCGAGACGCGATTCCCGCCTCCCGATGGCCATACAAAGAACCGCCCTTCTCTCTCCTTCTTGCTATCTCTCTTTCTCGCTCTCTCGTTCGACGAAACACGTATCCGCGATATCGTATCCTTCAAGAGGATAACCCTCTGCCTCGAGACTACCCACGTAAACACAGACACACCGCGCGATCGCTCGAAATCTCTCACCGAACACACTCGCACTCGCGACACGAAAGCCGATTGTCTACAATACAATCCTTTCTTCTGTTCCTTCTTGTTTGTTAACTTTTTTTTTTTTCTTTACTATAACGAATATCCAAATGTGACCGGATGGATCGCTCTCTTCCTCGTTCCGTTAAATCTTTCCTTTCCAAACACTTTCTTGTACTTTCTCGTACACTCTTTCACATTCTGAGTTTCCTCTCTTCTTCTCTTTCCGTCGGAGAACGCACGCGCTTTTCATTACCGGCCACGACGAGTCACGCGGGCGACCACCGTCGACGACGATATAACACCATGCGCGTCATCGGTCGATTAGAGATGTCGCGGTCCAGTGTGATCGGGATGAGAACGAATCCTCAATGTATTGACGACGGCGCGTATAAAAATCGACCCGGGCGTCTCGACGGTTGCGTAGTACGTCGTCGTCGTCGAGCCGTCGGTATCAATCCGACGTCGATTGGATCAGCCGGGACCGTCGGGACGATGCTCTGCCGTGGATCCGCTGCGAATTTCTCTCTCTCTCTCTCTCTCTCTCTCTCTCTCTCTCCCTCTCCCCTCTCTATTTCTCTCGGACGAAGCGCGGACAAAGGGAGCGCTGGTCGAATTCGTCGCTTCTGGCGCACTCGGCACTGACTCACTGGCTGTCTCGTCGCTGCCGCTGCCGCTTCCTCTCGCAGTTCGCTCTCTCTCTCTCTCTCGTCACAACTTATACCGCGCGGTTCCCTTCCTTTTCACCCTCCGTCTCGCTCGATCCTGTCTTCTCCTCTTGTTTTTTTTTCCTCTAACCCCCTCGAGCGCGACGTCGCTCGGTGTCGGTTCCGTAGAAAGACCGCGACGATGACCGCCGTCGCACCACCGACCAACCAACCGCGGGGTTGATATCCGGCACAGGAATCACGTACTCACGCACGCATGCACGCACCCACGCAGGCACACTCACTCGCGGCGAAAACGCGCGACGGTTCCCCGTGTTAATGCCCCAATGGAACTTAGGGAACGAGCCGAAAGGTGAGAGAACGGGGAAAGATCACACGGCGTGGACGGATCTTTACGGTGACGCGCGGCAGCGCGACGCGTACGTCGTCGTCGCTGCTTCCGGCGACTCCCCCATGGCGCTCCAGCTCTTCTGGAGTTTACAAAGCGGGTGCATATATACACGAGACGAAACGATGTCGAGACTGGTCGGGACGCGACTGTCCGCACTCCGCACCGCACACCGCACGCACAGGTGTTCGCGAGCGGGGAAAGGGGAGGGGACGTCTCCCTTCCCAGCCGAAGCTCACTTTCTCTCTCTCTCTCTCTCTCTCTCTCTCTCTCTCTCTTTCCCTCTCTCTGTCACTCTGACTTTTCGACGGACCCTCGCGGCGCGATCGACACGCGACGCGCTGATAAGAATCTCTCCCGCGGATTCTGTTCTGTAATTCCGTTTTCACTCGGCCGTTCGTCTCGAATCCGAGACTCGAGTCCGTCCTGCTGCGCGCGTGCCGGTCGGAAAAACGTTTTTCCCCTCTCTCTCTCTCTCTCTCTCTCTTTCGCGCGCTACACCATCCCGCACGTCTACCGCTCGACAAGACGCCGCGGAACGTGTCGCTTCACATAGACAGTCCTACGCAGCGGCCGTCGCGCGACTCGTATGATACTCCGACTGTACTGTCGGTTTATACCGAGCGACGGCTCGCGGATTCCTTCCGAGGTGATTTCCCGACGGGGGGGACGACGACGACGGGTTTATGGCGACACCGTCGACCGGCTCGCCGCGACGTCACGGAAGCATCTCGTCGACGGTGAGGCGAATCCTTTCGTGCTCCATGACGGCGTTCCGTTCACGTTGACTTCGTCTCCGGACTCCGGAGACGATACGGGCAGATTTGCCCGCTGTCGTTGAGGTCAGAAAGCGTCGTCCGTCCGCGAGGGAGCGACACTTGCTGGGCCGAGATCCGTCAGATCCATCTGCTCTACGTCACCGATTATTAATAGTTATATAGTGTATACCGAGAAAATTTACTACATTTTAATACACATTTTTTTCAATATTACTTGATATTTATTAGTAAATAAATATTTACTTGATAAAAACAAATGATTGTTAAATCAAATTAATGAATCTTATACCAAATGAATATAATGTTTACATTTAGTAAATATTTGATTACCTATGTAAAGGAGAATGTATTAAAATGAATTAAAATTTTAATTCATTTAAAATTTTACATTTAAAACTATTTATGCTTTAATAGCATTCATGGTCTATTTTTATTTTTTTAAATATTTAATTGGATTGAAAAATTACATTTTCTATTCAAAATTTTGAATTGAACAGTATTCATAATATACTTAGAAAAATGAGTTTTTTTTTAGGATTGAAAGGCATGAAATGTGCTTCATGCAATTCCTATAAATGAATAAAAATGTATTGGGATTGAAAAGGATTCATTTCAATGTTTGCGAATGTATTTCTAAAAATCCGAATCCATTTCAATCTATTCTCGTTTACTGATAGTACTATTCGAACATTCAATATTTAAATATTTATTAAAATTTAATATATTTTTTCAATGTACGAAAATATTGCCGAATAAAAACAACTTCGCAAATAATATAGAGTGTATATTAAGTTTTAATATATGTATATAAAACTTTATTAAATATAATATATAACTTTTTTACAAATTTATCGCAAAGTAATTAATTACTTATTTTTTATTATTAAAAGCATCGTTATCCAGCGTTTTTAAAACTTAAAATAAATAATTTTCGATATTAAATTGTTCAGTATTAAATTTCTGAAAGAAAAGTTTCAGTTATGTATTTCTAAAGTTCTTTACATACTTCTTTATATAGTATTAAAAGAAAGTCGTTTGCGAGCTTGCATTAACTTTCTTTCTCAGACTGCACAAAATATTTATGATAAATATTTATTAATATTCATTTTTTGAAATGTTATAGATATTTTATATATATTTTATATAAAGCTTTATTCGAAATATTATGATAAATATAAATAAATATTTATAATAAATATTTTTTACTTGGATTATAATGTCTCATTAAATATTTTCGTAGCATTTATTATGACATTATACAATAAATATTTCACAATATTTATAATAAATGTTTATGATTTGTACAATCTAAGATCACAGAAATATTTATAAATATTTTATAAATATTTTATAAATATTGTGTGCTGTTTAAGTTATCAGTTCTTATGATTTGAATGTTTACATTTAAATTCCGCCTCGTGTTCATTTCTATCACTGTAAATTAACTTTAATCTCTTTATTATTTAATTTGCTTTCTATCTTTCTCTAGTTCTAAGAATTAAGAAAAATAAAGAATAAATTAAACTGGGATTATAAAGTTCATTCACATTGATAGAAATTAGACATTAATCCATCGATGTAATCGAACTTGCTTTGATGTTCACTTCTATATTCTGATATAGACTAACTTTAATTTTGATTTAATTTATTGTTTTTTTTCTGATTCTAAAATTAGGAAAAAATAAAGAATAAATTAAACCGAGATTAAAGTTAATCTACATTGAAATGAGTTTCAAATAATTCAAAATTACTACCAGATTTAGGATGTCCTACAGCGAAAAGAAACTGTTCATTTGATTAAATTAATTTAGTTTGTCTTTATTTCTTTCATTGGAAAATATATGTATTTAAGTCAAATATAATGTTTCAACAAAGTTTGAAAAAATTTTTTCAAAAGAAATAAATTAATTCAGTTATACAATTTTTTTCTGTATTTACAATTTTTTTAGCTTTATGTAAAATAAAGTATCAAATCAACTGCAGATATGAAATATAAATTAAAATATATTAAAAATATACTTGTTAAAAATAGACAGCATAGATAATTATTAAGTGGAAATAATGGAATCAGATTCTCTGGGTTAGAAATCCGATACGATTTTCTACGAGTTCTGTTCTTTTTAACTGAATTTCATGCACAGTTTAGTTTTCCTCTTTTTCCAACGTGAAAAGAAAAAGAGAAAAAATAAATCGTGCAAGAATTTCAGTTAAAAAATAAGTCTGAAAAGATCATGCAAAGTTGACCTTATATCACTTTGTGTCACTTTTTACTTTAAATGTAATTAAACGAATATTTAACGTACTTCTTTAAGAAAAGATTCAGAAAATATTTGTAGGATAAAAATATCAATGTAACTGTTTTAGGTGTGAATTTTAATTTACATTCGAATCGTCGTTCAAATCAATTAAATATATAATTTCGTTAAAACCGATTCGGTTCGATCGAAGAAGTTATTGCTTCGCATATTTCTTACATTCTTTCGTGTATTTGAGAAATCGTGATGGATTCATATTCGAAAAGGAGAAAGAAGGGATGATGAACGAGGACGTCAAGAATACGTATATACATGAAATGGAAATGTGCTCATATGCTTGCCATATGATTCTTAAGTGCATGTGCGCATTCGGAAATCTGCGCAATCGGTCAGGTGATTGTTTCAGCATACTCGTGCTTATGCGTGACTACTTTAGGCACCTTTAAATTCCTTTCTCCTACGATTTCTTTCTACAAATTTTGATGATTCAGGAAAAAATGTTTTATGTATAATTATAGAAAATTATATACAATTATATATAAATAATAATTTTGTGTATAGATAGACATATTTTATGTATAATTCTATATAATTATACATATATAGTTTTATATAATTTTATATAACATATTTTTTCCGGGGAATTCGATCGACAATCTGTTTAATTGATTAAACTGCATAAAATAAAATTTTTAATGTGTTAAACAATAAAATATGATTACAATAATTTTATAACAACTATAATAGTAATTCTTAATAAATTAAACTTTTATAAAATATAATTCTATTGATGTTATCAAAGTAACATCATATTATTTGATAAGATATATAATTACTAAATCGATGGCGACTAATTTAATCGATAGAACTGCTGACGACAGCTAGAATATAAATGGTTTAAATAATTAATTATGCATTTGTTAGCCTTAATCTTAAGTTTCTTTCTGCGTGTCAAACAATAGAATAATTTAATAATCTTATCTATATTAATAAAATAATACAGATATTACTTAAATCAATCGTCAATATTAATTAATGGTAATATTAGTTAATGGTTTGAGTCATTCTTAGGCTCGATTCTATCAACGTAAGATTAACTTTAATCTCGATTTAACCTACTATTTACTTTTTTCTCATTCTTAGGCCCAGTTCTACCTACAATGTAAAATTAACTTTAATCTTAGCTTGACTTATTGCTTGACTTATTTATCTTTTTCTAATTCTTAGAATTCTTAAAATTAGATAAAAGTAAAAATTAAATTGAAAGAGATTAATGTTAATGTTAGGATAGAACATGATAGGACCAGATTAAGATCTTTTATTTGTTAATGTCGCATTAATCGTTACAGAAATATATTATTGATTACCTTCTATTTTTTATTTTTTTAAAGAAAATTAATTTTAAAATTCATGAGTGAAATACATATTTATCTTTTTAAAGTTTTCCAATTATTTCGTCATTATTCGAAATTTTTAGATTTTGTGAAACTTGAAAAAATTTGGACTTTGAAAAAATCTTTTCTTGAAAGTATTTAAATAAAAAATGTTTAGAATTCAAAAAAAAAATTATTATTTATATAATAAAATATCGATTAAAAGATTATGATGGATTAAAAGAAATAAAAACGTAAAATATTATTAAAAGAGAAGAAAACATATAGGCTTTAAAAAATTCATTTCAAATAATATTCGAAATGATTCAAGATAATTTTTATGATACATTTTCATCGCGCGCGTGTATAATAAGTAATTTAATCGAAGTACTTCAACTAAATTACGATTAATTAAATCGGTGATTAATTCGCGATCGAATGATTGCAAAATGTGTTTCGTCCCTGATCCGACATTTTTTTCCGCGACAAGAAATTAATCATTCTATCCACGTTAACAAGATACTGCAGACATTACTGACTCAGCAAACTAATCGCCGATTAAATTAATCGAATATTCGATGGAAGTCTCCCTCACTGCACCGCAAATGCATACGCGGCTGAGCACGTTGCGCAGATTACGTCACGTCCGACTAACTCAACCTGACGAGTCTCATACGGCGTCTCTGTGCACGCTAGCGTTATTTTGACCCGAGACCGAGTCCACAGCTGATAGCGCGTCGCGTACGTCGCAGTACTCTCAGTAGGTGATAGCACGTTATATCGTCACGAACATGAATTTGACACCCAGGAGATCGTACAAGGAAAAACGCTCGTTCGGTGAGTTCAATTAATCGCTTCTCAGATGATATCTCCGAGCGTAGGGCTGCCTATGGTAGAGTGTAATATGTATAGGGAAAACAAAGGGCAAAAAGAGAGATCGCGTCCTTTCATTCAGGTTTCCTATTATCGAGCAAATCAGAATGGATTCGCAATTATTCCATTTTATTTCTGGAAAACACAATAGAAATTTAGTCAATAATTGAATAATTCCGATCGAAATCCATCCATTCTGACTCGTTCCAAGGTAGATGCCCTGATCTATGAGAAGAATTCTAGATTACTTAAAAATTCTAGATTACTTAAAAATCTTCTCGACTTTCTCTGAACGATCGAAGACGCGCCCTTCGTTACTTTCTATTATAATTTCATTATAATTTTTCGTCTGCGATCTGTCGTGCGACGACCAAACCGATTGCGAGGGGCGTTCATTTACGTCGTAAGCTAATATCGACAAGTGTGATAGCGCGAGCGTTGAGAAACAAAGCGGGTTGAAAACAAAGGGTGAGAAGCACGAGGGCGAAAGGCGTTAAAACTGGAATTGCTATTGTGTGTGTATTTCGTGGAAAGAGAATTTTTTTTTATTGCGTAACTGATACGATTCGACGAGAGAACGAGAAAACATTCCTTGGTTTATTGCACATTTTCTTTATCTCGGATATTATTTTTAGTTAGATTTATGATTTCTCAGAATATGGCACAACGTTATTTTAACGTAGAGAATGAATTCTGAGTGGATATCATATCGTAAAAGAATACAATCTTTCGATGAGTGTTAAGTTAATTAAGACGAAGAATGGATGAAGAATGGGTGCTTTCCATTTACAATTAGTGAGCTTTTCATAAGTATCGTTCTGCCTTTGTTTTTAATGGAGTCAAGAGAGATATAATGTTGTTTGTGTTGACTTAATTGTATCACCAAATGGAAAACAATTATTTCTTGAAGCTGCAATTGAAATCTTCTCTTTTGAAATCAGTGGAGCTTCCAAGGATTGATAAAGGCGTATGACTGAATTATTTTTGTATATCATGAAACATGATATCTAGGTAGCATGGAACATTCCAACATTTTCTTATTTGGTCAATGCGCTTGTTTTGTTGACAAAATGCATCATTTAATTTTCCATAAGACATAATTATGTAAAATAATATTGCCATACACAGAGAAGCTTACAGTATCACTGTTGTAATGTTTGCTATTTTACTACAATATTGCTGAAATGTTGCAGTGTTGCTGTAATGCTGGAATGATCCATGCTAAATAAAGATAGAGTATGATCATTACAACAGTAATATTGCTGAAATATTTCGCTATCTGAATAATGATTATATTCTCTAACTGATTCGGTCAATGTTTATTTTGCTGTGAACAAGATGCATTATAAAATTTTTTGACATAATTGTGTAGAATTATATTTAGATCTTACCAAATTCAAGAAGTTAGTTATTTATGCAAATAAAATCGATGAGGATTTTAAATCAGATGTGTAATTTATTATTCCGGTCGAATTAAGAAATATTTCAAAATTTGTACTGATGTGAAATATGTATTAATATGTAAATAATTGTTTCTTTTGCCAATCCAGAGCAGCGATCTGTTAGTGCAGAGGAAATCAGAAAGCTGCATCCAACTAAAATCCCCATTATTGTGGAGCGTTACAAATTAGAAAATCAGCTGCCACTTTTGGACAAGAGTAAATTTCTAGTGCCAGATTTTCTAACTGTAGCAGAATTTTGCAAAATAATCAGGTATGTTTCTTTGTATATATTTCTCACAGCATTTTGTAAAATACAAATAAATTAATGTATTTTGCACAGACGTCGGCTGCAATTGAATCCTACGCAAGCTATTTTCCTACTAGTGAATCAGAAAAGTATGGTAAGCGGTAGTTTGACCATGGCCGAGCTCTATCAAAATGAAAAGGATCCAGATGGTTTTCTGTACGTTGTGTTCGCTAGTCAGGATGTATTTGGTAATCATTAACCGTTTACGTTGCGAGCTAATTTTAAACCATGTGAGTAAGATTCTTTATGATTCGACATTGCAACTTATTGTTCAAGACTAAGTTCAAGATTAATAATTGATGCAAAATTATAGGCAAAAAACGAAATACCTCCTCGGCACTTAATGATACTTTGATAGATGTTTATGTGGATTTTTGTGGGGATTCTACATCTGCTAGCAACTCTGTCTGCCTTTATTGGAAATGTGCAGAATCTTTGTGATCAACTTACCGTACCTGGAATAATTAACAGAACAATCAATTTGTTTTTTGGAATGTGTATAAATTACGGTGCTTTTTATCCCTTTGACATACGGACAAATTACATTTGATATAAGTTAGTATAGCGTTTCCTTAGTTTACTCTAGTAATGATAAACTTTACTACTAATTTTAGCGGCAGTAAGTTATATAAAATGATAATAAGAATAATATGTATCTAAAGATATTATGTGGACATTCTTTTTTCGGTAGATTAAGAAATTAAGGGAGATTTTCTCTTTCTTTCAAGTCCACATCTTCATTTAATAAAAAAATTCGTTACTTTAATAAGTTTCAGATATGATATTTGATTAATTTGTTTTTACACATCACATAATAGGCCAGTCTTTTTTAGTTTGTTTGCAATTCATGTTAAATCTTTATACCGTTACATAGCTTTTAAGCGTAAAATTTGTTACCGTTACACAAATGTAATTGAAATCAAAACGAATTATGTTTGCCAATTCAGCAGAATTGATAAATTCTGTTGATAGTTTCGATTATTACATTACATTTTTATGTGCTATAAAATATGTAACATTTCCGAAACTATATTATGATGACAAGATGTTTTTATGAATACAAAATATCTTGCTGCCATAATATCACACATATTGTTAGTATTATTTTTACCACATAATGCTAGGACATTGAAAAAAAAGTGTTCATGTACATAACCCGTGTAATGTACGGTGATATGCGTTAAATTCTCATAAAATTACATTAAGTTATACAAGATATAAAATTGATCTCTCAAGTCAACGATACACAAAGTTAGTTAAGTACTACTTTAATCACTAAAACTTCAGGGCCATGTTTTAAGATAATCCGACGTAAGATGTCGTCTTCTCTCTGTAAGAAACTCGTGCAATAAGCCAAAAATAAAGAAAACGAAAACGTATAAATTTAGATATTTGTTAAGGCATGAGCAAGAAAATCAGAAGAAGGCAGACGTTTCTGAAACTTTTTAAATATCGGATAAAACATAGTTACGCGTTTGTACATTGACATATAGTCTCTCTGAGACATACATTGACATATAGTCTCTCTGAGTCTCTCTTTTTTTTAATTCTACTTTATAACGAATGCCAATTCATAATTACTCTACACATCTATTTAATATATAGTCGACGTTTATGTAAATATCTACTACTAATGTAATTCAACTTCACTATACTATAATTAGAGACAATTTTAAACATAAGAATATATTTCTAATAATAGGTCCAATTTTGTAATGCATTGTATTGATATAATATTATATATTATAATATAATTATATTATATAATATTATTAATAATATATTAATAATATATTATATAATGTATTATATATTATATTATATTATATAAATATTATACAATATAAGATTATATAAAATTAAATAAGTTATTGCAGCGCTTTTGTGCAGGTTGATTTTACTTTATAGGCTCATTGATATAACATAACTATATATATATATATATATATATATATATATATATATATATATATATATGTATGTATGTATGTATGTATGTATGTATGTATGTATGTATGTATGTATGTATGTATGTATGTATGTATGTATGTATGTATGTATGTATGTATGTATGTAT
>Ga0157364_1003625_pt1 | contig 15038 bp, 7 predicted proteins | sample AttsexASBM2_FD_111476 | JGI IMG/M metagenome (GOLD analysis project Ga0157364, IMG submission 111476) | Fungus gardens microbial communities from leaf cutter ant in Ribeirão Preto, State of São Paulo, Brazil - Atta sexdens ASBM2 | ecosystem: Host-associated > Fungi > Mycelium > Unclassified ... | reverse complement strand
TATTTCTTCTAGAAAACGACGATAAATAACCGATTTTTTTATTATTTTTACGTTGAAGATCTTATTATTTTACAATGAAACAAAAAAAGAATTATTACTGGCGTCTAGAATATGAAGAACGAGAAGCTAAATAATAATGAGTAGTTTCTTTTATATAGTAACATTTTTCATGATATTGTCACATGAAGTATACGAGATAAGATAGTATTCGGTGCTGATTATATAATCAACTTTAACGCATATTCAGCACTTAAAAATGTGAAATTTATATTAATATTTATACTTTTTCTATAAAAGTCCTAAAATCATATATGAAACAGTTATGTGAATATCTTACATTTATGTAATAACATTTTTAAGTTTATTTTTTTGTATTTTTATATAGTTTATTGCATTTGTTGTTATTTATTATTGTTATAATATTCCAATATAAAAAAAATGATAGAAATTTCATTTTTTAAATAAATGCTTTAAATAATCCAGATTATTCAAAGTTTTATTGCAATTTATTGATTAGTTATTTTATAAATGAATAAAGTTTAGTTGGAAAGTAAACTTTATTTATTTACAAAATAACTAATCAGTGAATCGCAATAAAACTTTGCACAAATAATTTTGATTATTTAAAATATTTATATATAAAAGAATTGAAATCGTTATCATATTTTGAGTTAAAATATTATAAGAATAAAAAATAATAAGTAAACTATAAAAATTTATTGTTAAATAATATGATGTTAGTCATACAGCTGATTTATAAGTATATAGTTTTAGTATTTATATTTATAGAAAGTATATGTAAATAATTATTACATTTTTACTTATAATCAATCCTAGCGCATTGTTTCACATATGAACAGTTGCTTAAGTAATAATTGGGCCGAATACACCAACTTTTAGGAGAGAAAGACTTCAACTGCACGGTCAGATATAATTGCGATCGCATATGCAATGAAGCAGCAATGTACCGGAGTCGATTAGATTTGGCACTTTAATATCCAGTATCAAGACACTATACTGTGCAGCGTTGTTATACGATATTAAAGCAGTTCGTGGCGACATTATTTAGGAGGGAGAACTCGAGTAATTTAGGGCACGTAATTAATATCCTTGCGGTCGTACGTCTATATGTCTTGCCCATGTTGATCGCTATCCTCTTGCAGATACGCGACGTAAAAGCATTGTCTGTTATACATACGTATATACGTCGATATAAGTCTTGATTGAACGTTTCCCCCAGTTTTCGTAGCGACCGAGTTACCAGGTATCGACTTTCGGAACTATCGGTTACCCGAGCTTTTCCCTAGATTGAATATTCAAATTAGTTGTGTTCAAACCGCGGGGAATATATCGTTCTTCCACTTAATTTCGAGCGTAATGCCATCGGTATCATGAGAGATCAAAGATCTCGAAAAAGTGGTTACCTTGCTCTTTTACGAGAGAGTTTCTTGCTTTGTCCTCCGATCTCGGAATGCATTTATACTTCTTCCTTAGAGCTTCGTATCCGCTTACATCCCGCTGGATTATTCGCATAATCGCGCGTAGTGGATAAACTCTGCGGTGAAACGTTAAGACAAGTTAAGGAACGCTTTGCATTCTATCTGAATAGATAAATATCGAAATGCAATTACTCATTTCTTTTTATTCTTCGAGAATCTTATAAAAAGACTCTTTGAATCTAAATTTAACGACAAACGCACTTACACATAGATAATGAAAAATATTATTCAATATGAATACGTATTGAGAGAATAGAGCATTATTTTTTTATAATAAATTTTAAAACTAGAAGTATTATATACTTTGACCAGGCGAATTAGTTATTCGAATAGTAAGTGTAATGATCATCAACATTGTGAAAATAGATAGAAATAGAGTTGTTTCCGAGATGGATTACTTGTTTTCTATCGCATCGGTTTTTGTGCACACGAGAACTGTATGATGAGTGTGTTTATAGGGAGAAAGAACTGAGCTTCTCATTGGCAAACGAATACTGGGAATGAATACTAGAAAATGATCAAAGGCTAGAGATGTTATAATAAACAGTCATTAAAATAAAGAAATTCGAATTCGAAATATCATTGGACTCTTTAATGCTTAACAGTTCTTACATTGTTTTTTATTAATTTTCAGTTGTATTTACGAATGTCTGACAAAACATAAAATAATGATATTAATCTCAATTTTTGTATATAATTATTGAGGATGATTTATGTAAAGTTGCATTGCGATGCATAGATTAGTTGTTAAGAAAATAAACAAAATTTATTTATTTGTTTATTTACATAACAATTAATTTCTACATCGCAATGAAACTTTGCATAAATCATTCTGAATACTTCAAACATTTTGACAAAGAATTGACATTTTGATATTTTTTATTTTTTCAATTTTAAGTATTATGACAAAAAATAATAAAAGAATAACAGATAAAGTAAATAAACTATAAAAATATTGTTCAATAAAAGTATATTAAACACATTGTAAAAATGTATGATACATGCTCAATAATCTCATGTTAAATAATCTTTTTCTTATGCATTTCCATTTTATATTAATGTTACAATACTTCTTGTGAAACGTGAAGATGCCAGTTGTTTTATTTTATTTTATTTTGAATGTATGAAATACAAGATAGCAACAAACTTCAGCAAACTTAAACAAAATAAGCAACTCGTCTAATCATAGCCCAGAATTTTTCTCGATTTAATCTTTATCTCGAGCTTAATTTTTTTGATTTACTGTTTCAATTTTTCCATGCCCTCCAGTCTAATGAAGCAATAAAACCGAACGAAATAAAAACGAAAAAATGTATGTTAAGGAATCAGTTAGGGAATCGATCAATCGCGGTCGAGCATTCTCGAAAGTAAATTAAACTAGATGGCAATAGTGAATTTATGTTTTCTTTATGTAGTTAGTAGAAGTTCTTTATAGTTGATATACATGTTTGCCCTTTGGCAGTACTGCTGTAGCTATTTCAAGTATCATTATGTGTATTTAAGTTCTATAAAACGATAAGCAAGTTTGAAAAATTTTAACGTTCCAATTCTTATCTACGAGTTAAGGTGAGGCAAACACATATTATTTATTTTTCTCTATATGATTAAAAAAGTAGAACATAATAAATGAAAAGCACATGTTTTATCAGGATTACTTTGATTAAATTGGAATCTTTGAAAAATTCTCCATTTTATGATTTCTTATTTGCAATGAGTGATTATTATCGTTCAGTGATTGACCATTTATTGGAATCTAAAAACGAGGCTAAAATGAGGTCCGAAAAAGACAAAAGTGAACAAGATAACTCGCAAATATCCACTCCGTCGTGCGTCTCGAAGATGGATTATACACTGCCGAAATATCGGAATAATGTAAGTCCTGCGATCGACAAGATCATGCGAATGATGAACATGCCAAGTTTGATAACGTCTGAGGACTCGTCCAGCGACTTGCTGACATCGAAGAATCGCATTCCCTCTAATTTTTATTGTGGCGATAATGAAAACGTCATAATTCCTATCACGGCTAAAGAATGTTTGGATATATGCTTCTCGAGTCCGAAGCCGTTTGTCAGTACTTTTAAAAAATACAGCAAAGTGAAGGATCGCATGTACTCGTTGTTCCAGGATGCACAGAAACCGCAATCGCAAGAAATGACCGAACCGCTTCCGAATGGCGAATCAGAGGATCCTTCAGATTACGAGGTAAAATAGAATGCCGCGATATATTATGACTGAAAAAGAAAGCAGATGATGAAACAATAAATATGTATAGGAGAAAATCTATGTATCCGAGGTGACTTTCTTACTAATGGCGTCCAACAGGAATCAAAGAATGAGGGACAATGTGTTTCAACGAATCATACCATCACGAACTAATTCTAGAGATAGCGGTTTTAGTGAACTTATGGAATTCGTGGAAGAGACTCGAGAAAAAAATCATGAAGATGATCGCGACTGGCAATAGCAAACTGCGTTGTCTCTTATTTTATACTTTTATGAATACAATTATGACTCTTTGCTTTAATACTTAATATTTATCCTATTACAATATATAATCCATATTTTCATGTGTATCTATTTGGAATTTTTATTGTGCGCTTATAACTTTATTTATGTCGTCGTTCATTGTTTATGGATTCTGTTACATTATTCTTTTTCGTGCTAATATAATTTTAAATAAAACATTTTATGAATTATACATTTAAATAATACTTTTTCAATTTAATAATTTAAATAATAATTTAATCTTTAATCATATTTGATCTTAAAACAATTTCACTTACAGCGCATTAATAGCCTCTCTCTTGACAAATTTTTGGATCCAATGTTAAACACAATTAAAAAGTATAGGCAATAGGAATGAAAAATAAGAGATTTTTTATCTATCAGAAACCGTATATATACCAGAGAGAAATATAATACATGAAATCTCTTCTTATTCTCTCCTATTGTCCGTATTTATCAATTTTGTATATCTCAAGTCTCAGGTTTTATTAATCACTGATCTTTTTGCGAAAGAATATATCGCTCGTTTGTTACGACAGTGACAAACTAAAAAATCGTTATAAAAAAGAATGGAACTTAAAACAGTATTTTAAAATATACTCTTATTTCTTTTTCCTCTACAATCAATTATTACATAAAAAATATATTTCAAAATTAATATTACAAAATTTTAATAATTTAGAATATTCATTTTCTTGAAAATTTTCTTTTTTGAATTACGTTATGAATTATTGCAGCAAATAAATGACATATGAAATTTGTTCGATCGATTTTCGTTTAACAAGACAACTGACACTAACAAGATAGACACAATCACGTTTTATATTGTGGCGCGTTTCGGGAGCTTCAGGATATGTCGCCACCTCCTGGTACAAGCGAGCGCTTATATCGATTGTATCGATTATGTTGTTCAATTAGGTGGATTTCTGCGATTTCAATGTCGCAACGAGAATCGTTCAACTTTCAGTCCGAGGATCCCCATTTTATTCGCGAAAATCGATTTTTATCGATACGAGAAGATTTCTACATATTGTATGCTTGACAAGAAATTTGCGACCGCCCTGTTTTCAACATGTCCGACAAAGAACAGGATATTCGTATACCTGACGGTGCACGTGATAATCTGTACTTTTCTCCTGAGACTGTGTTTTTTGCTACCAATTCATCGCCGAACGCATCTCTGACATCGACAAGTGATCTCGATAGTGATCGGCAGGAAGTAGATAAGACGTTATACTTTACGCCAAGATTCGAGAGGTTTCTACAGTGGAGGCAAATGGACCGTTCTCTGAATAATTCTTTTACACCTGTACTCAAGATGTGCGATGAGGACACGACGCATGATGAGGAAGCGTGCTCATCATGCGATGAGTCATTGATCGAGAAAATAGGTATGCTCAACTAGTCCACATCGAGATACCCACGCGCCTTCATCTGAACATCCACAAAGGTAGACGCGACTCAAACGGACGTGAAACTCCAAGAGAAGAGACGTCTGTGAAGTAATACCTCCGTTGAGGCTTCCACAGGTTTTCTTCGAGGAAATTACGTAGTTTACGGATTAATGTGTCTTGAGACATGATTAAGTGCCATTGTTTGACGAACATTGCACTTCACTTTATCAGAGCGAAAAGTAACCTGATTGTTTCTCGTCCTGATGAAGTGAACTACAATATTCATGAAACGTGGGCATTTAACCCTCCGTCGGCAACTGGGGTCTTTAATGTTATCGTCGATATTTTGATTATAAATTCTGATAGTAAATTCTTCAGTAAATTTAAATCTGTAAAAGGTAAGTAAAATATAATTCTTCTATGATGGTAAAAATATATTAAAGTTGGACAAGTATATCAAAATTTTTTCAATTTTTCATATAATAATCCGGAACAATAAAAAAATTTGCTCTTTTCGAAGATCCTTAACGAGCCATGTTGCCGGTAGAGGGTTGAATGTCAACTTGAACATTGCAGTTTATTTTATTAGAATAAGAAATAATCTGGTTACTTCTCGATCTGATAAAGTGAACTGTAATGTTCACGAAACATTAGTATTTAACAATGTATCAAGAACCTGTACCTTTCTTTGAATGCCTGTGAAAATCTCTTGTAATATCTTCGCTGACGTTTCTTATTTGGGAAAAAGAGAAGGGGCTTTCTACGTTCATCAGAATCACGTTCGCTCTTCTGAACGTTTAGACGAACGCGCGCGATAAATATTAGCACAAATTTCGCACACTAAACACCTAGCGAATGCAGAAAAACTGCGGATTGTCAACTGCAACTTACACGAAATCTCAGCGGGGGACAAGACGAAGGACGAGTTGACATCCGATTACGCGACTATGGAAGTGACCGTCCAGGACAACGACGGTTCGTCGTCGAAGGTGACGTCCGACAGTTCGATCGATCAGTTTCCGCCGCGAGGGACGAAACAAAGCGACCGTTCGGATCGAGAAGAGGCGATCGTCGATTCTGCAGTGGATGCTGGTAATCCCGGGAATGTGGAATCGACTCGCTTGGCAGATCACCCGACGACGTCGTTCGATCACTCGAGCGCCATTGAGAATGGCAAGAAAACAGATACATTTGACGATTTATACAATCGAAACGCCAAATTGACTCAATGTTACATAGAGCAAATGATGGCCAAGCAGCAGAGTGGCGGTTGCTTTGGGAGTCATTGGTCGAGAAAGTTTATGAACATGTCGACGTTGTGTCGATCGCCTCAACGATCGAAAAAATCTAAAGAAACGGAGCATCACTGCGGTGATGTAAAAAGGAATTCACCAGTGCAAAAGAAAAATCCCGTTATGGAATGGAAAAATCCCATTCTTAAATTACGCCCTTCGATGGATACTTCAAGAAGACAGGCCCAAATACTCGAAAGACACAGACCAGGTAAATGCGTTTCACCTTGGCGGGAAATGTTCGATCGATGATCGTAGCGTGCCGCGTAACAATAATAAACGATTTCAACCTTGAGTGTCATACGTTTTTGCATCGGCTTGGCCGACGTTGCGAGATATTGTTCGCAGTGGTGCCTCGTTGTCGCCCACCTGTTACCTATTCTTTCGTAAATCGTTATCGATCCATGTGAATTGAAATATCTAACTTTTTACTTATGCGTTGTTTTTACATGTGTCTGACATAGATAAGGCAAAATATTTTTAAAATAACAGCCAAAAGGAAGAGAGAAAGAAAAGAGAGAGGCAAAATAGTAATTTATAGTCGACTTAGTAATCGGTTATATCAGCGTTTTTTAACCTATTTCAATTCCACATTAAATAACGAACCAAATTTATCAAAGTATATCATTCAATTTATCAATGTACGTCAAAGTATATCAAGGTATACACGCTTCAACGCTCAACATAAATCTTTTATCGGATACTGCCAATATTAAAAAAATAAATAAAAAGTAAAATTGTAAGTTTTTATTTTTAACTTTATTGTTTTAAAAGTGATTTTATTGCAATATCACTTTGATTATAATAAAAGTAAATGCAGTATATATAATTTTCATAATTTTTAAAATATTTTTTACTTCGCACTTCATTCGCTTTTTTTTATTTATTTCTAAATTTTCCCTTCTCTTTGTCTTCTTTAAAATTGTCACAGCGCACTTCGAAAGCGGTACTCCGGTTGAAAAATTCTGGATTACACTAAAGACGTTACTCGAAGTATTTTGCTCGAAAGTCTTAAAGCTTTCTCGAGAAGTATTATAATTGCTTTTGAACTCGTTACATTGCCGCAAGGCAATCCACAATGAACGGAAAGGAATTTGGTTTTTTTCACTATCTGTTGTTTTCTCAGCTGCTACCTCCGGGCACTTAAGTAAAGATAAATCGCGCATTATGTATGCGCGATAGGCGCGATTAATGATTTTACGTTGCGTAATCGTTTTGAATGTCGTAAATGAGTAGTAGTAAACGTTGGCGTTACGCAAACATCTTGCGTAATTATTCGAAAATTAAACGTACATTTTTATATCGCATATCGCTCACTAAATCTCAAAATTTTCTTTCGCCCATGCTTTTCCGCAACATCACAAAAATGCAAATGCAAAGTGAAGTAAATGGAGCATGCACCAGAGTGTATTTCACACTATCATGCAGCGAGAAAATGAAAATGCGCGATTCTGATATCCGCTACGTAATTCTTGAACGCCAACCGCGATTTAAAAGCGAGCATGAGAAGACTCGAAATCGTAAATCACGGGCACCCGCGTGGGTACGAAACATAAAGGAAAAAACAAGATTATGTGCCTTAGCTTCATGTACATACTCATTAATTTTTACGAGGTGGGGAATGTAGCGCTTCGTTTCGAGCATAAAGTCGTTTGATCAATATTTAGGCACAATCGTCGTGTGTGTATATATACGCTGATTTATTCTATGAATCGCTTTATAGCGCCGCTCATATCTCATAAATAAGAACATTTAATTGTCACTTGGGATTACAGCGAGCGGCTCAACTGTAATTAATGTCATTGCCGTGCAAGATCAGGAGATAATCTGCTGCTCTTATGCAAAGGCTTACTCGGCAAAGAGAAATTTACAAAAATATTTTAAAACATTTTTCAAGCGATTACTGACACTCTGTGTATTTAATAATTTTTTTGAAAAAAAAAAAATAGCTTCAGAATATTTTATATGTTTATATTTTTTTTTATGTACACTTTTTCCACCGTAAATAATTCATTTTGTCAACAGATGTCCCGTTTCCACCGTCGCACAAAATGACAGTGGCAGAAGTCTTCGACGAACGAACAGGATCCCCGCGGCCGGAGGTCCTCAAGCAACACTTCATCCTCGAAGGTAGAATTGACGAGGCTGCGGCTCTTCGTATAATTAATGATGGAGCCGCCCTTCTACGCTCGGAGAAGACTATGATAGACATCGAGGCTCCGGTCACCGGTGAGTCAAAATCCAACTTTAATGTTAAATCTCAATTTAAACTACGCACGATTGGGTCATTCGTATTCTGTGCATTTTTTGCTATTACTAGTATAGTGGTTTTCTTTTGAAATATTTTTTTAATCCCTGTCGGCGATGTTTAAAAGCACAATATATTTTTTTATTATAAATTCTGACAAAAGTTTTAGGTTGAAAATAATTAAATCAGAAGGGTCTGATCTTATTAATCAGGAATTCTGGTTATCTCGACTAGAATTAAGTAGATTTAATCAACAAATTCTAACGTGTCTATTTTTAATTACTAGAATTCCGATTAATGCAACCAAATTCTTTCTAATTTGGTAAAAAATCTATAAAAAAATAAGTAAAATACGATTTCTATGATAATAAAAATTCATTGTGTGTAAGAATTTTTCACATTTTTATACACTCTGGGACAATATAAAAATTTCTCGAAAAATTTGTTGAAGACCTAATTGTAAACAAAGGGTAAAAATTTTACGCTGGCCATGGCTAATACACAATCTTACAAATACTTTTTAAAGATGTTAAAAGTATATATAAGAATACTTAATAATTTTTTATGTACTTGTAAAAGTAATGAAAATTAACCTAGACACGAATGATACAGCGTGTGTAATAAAGGGCCCGAAGATCGTATGTACTAAGAATTAAATTTTAGACTTTGGTCAAACTAACTGTTGGCAACTTGCGATCGTTGAGAGAACGATTCCAACGATTCTGGGCGATATATGTTCGACTGTCAAGGCCGCCTTAATTAATTGGATATAAGATATTCACACCTTAATTGAAATCGAAAATTCGGTTCCCTTCCCTCTCTCCCCCCCCCCTCCTTTCCCCTCCTCGTTTGATCCTCGCCGCTCCTTCAATTATCAATTATCCTTGAATTAAGTTCGTCGCGACGGCCTCCTTTGTGGCATGTCCGCTGATTGTTCTGGAAGTGCAGAATAGGAGAACGTAATAAATCCCACCCTCGGCTACTTCGGATCGATTCAGTTTCTATTTCCTTCTACTGCTTTCCCTTCTGCTGCTCGTCATCATCCTTTTACGCACGTATCATTGACAGTTATTACTTTCCACGTCGCCGCAATACAATTTTCATTAGTGAGATTAAATGGGCCATATATATATTCGCATTACTTACTTCACATTAGGTCTTTTCGAAAAATTTCATTGGTTTATTACGGAGTTGCCTTTAAAACGTCGAAAAATACTGATACTTGATCTGTGAGAAAGCGAAAGATGGAAAGAGCGAAAAGTTTCGCATAAAATAATATTTTCCACGACGTCTAATTTGTTTTTAATTGACAGGATAATTGAATGTTGAAATCACGATAATCGGGGAGCTGCAAAGTATCGGCTTAATTTAAGACTCTAATCGTTATGAACGTCTTCGATAATAGACAGATAATTAACATAAATTACAATTAATTACTACGGATATAGAAACGGTTACTGCTTTTATTTATTTACTCGTTTACTTGAGAACACATTTCTTCTGCGATGAAAAAATACAGCCTTCGATAACATCTATCAAATCAATATGTGTCGCGTGCACGCGAGCGTTCGTGGCAGCCGCATGCTGCTGCAGCATATTTTTCGCGCATATGCTCGTCGCATCGGAATCGATGGTCAGCGAATTGGCCTTAAATTTATTTCACGTCGATCGAAGCGACCGGCGAAATCGGTCATCCCTCTTCTCCGTTCGTTTCGCATGCTTTTTCACTCCTTCGGTGTCCGTCGCGCCATCCGTCGCCCGTGCGTCTCATGCATCCTCCCGCGGTGTAATTCATCTTCTACCCGATCCTAGCTGCAACCACCCTGCGTCCTGGCCACGATGCGGATTCGCATTCGACGACCAGACGCCTGGCGCACTGCAATTTCTCTCTGTCGGATCCGTATTCTTCTTTTTCTTCCTCTTCTAACACTCGAACGACACACGTGAGCTAAAAGCAAGTCGGGAAAGCGGCTTCCGGTATCGACTATTATCTACGACAAAGCGGTGACAGGTCGGGAGAGGCAATATCTATTAGACATATTCTCAGATCGCTTCGAATTCCCTCGACAATCTCGGGATTTATGGGAATTTGGCCGAGAGAAGAGGTACAGGTCGATGACGACGTTCTGCGAAATTCCGCCTACCTCGAGCTTCGTTAGTCCACTTGATGAACTGCGTATACTGGAAAAACGGAGGAGTTTTAATTCAGGACGAGAAAAGGAAACGCGAGGCGCGCTGACCTATCGGAAAATTAATTAATGGTTACCACGTGCCTCGCATGAAAAATTGATATGCATATGAAATTATTTACTAAAAGATGTTCTTAAAATTCTTGTGTTATTCTAAAAATTATTATGTTATTATCTTGAGAAATGGAAGCATATAATTCTTTTTTAGAATTTCGATTGACAAATTCCTTTTATGTGTGTCTTGCATAAAAGAATGATATCACATTTTTGAAATTTATTTGCTACTAAAAAGACTCTTAAGTGTATTATTATCTTAAAAAAAGGGAGCTTATACTTTTTTTTTTAATTTCAGTTGACGTGTTTTATTTTCAATTGCTCCGCGATTGCGTAATTAATGGGCGTATCTAATGATTTTTATTAAGCGTAACATCTCGTATTGATGGTGAAGAGGATCAAATTGCGATTGGATAATTGGGAGGACAGGAAGCACGTTGGAGTCTTCTTTTGAAGCGACGGGTTTCTTTTCTGTCGTACGACTTCGCGACGCGTTGCTTTGATCGACATATAAACCCTCGATTGTTCTCCACTGAGCTAAATCCTCACACGAATAAGTTGTTCATAAAACGAGGTCAATCCAATGGCAATTTACCGCTTATATCTTTTGGGTTGTATTATATTATGTATTAAAAATACATATTATATTTTAATAATTGAGTTATGTAATTTGAATTACGGTTTTTGATTATTAATAAACTTGGACCTTTCGAAGTAACTGTATAATTTTAATTGTTATTAAACTGAATCAAAATTGAAGTTAGCTTACATATATAGTAATATTCTCGCACTGTTAATTAATTAATAAAATACGTCCCAAATATGTGCTTAGGACTGTTTAATCTTGTTAAATTTTTGCTTTCAAATTTTATTTATTACATTTTCTGTAATTGAACTAGTATATATTTTTGAAACTTAAAATGAAATAGGTTTGACATTTGGCAAAAGCAAGAAAGAAAGTTCTAGTGCAGAAATAAAAAAAACGAAACATATTGCACATGCTTCTAATTTAGGATTAAAACCAAATCTCTGATCGCACTTTTTGCGTGAGTAATGACTAAATTAGTATAACTACATTCTAGACTTGAACAATGAAAGTAATATTATGAAAGTAATCTTACAGACTTAGAATTAAAAGATTTTCTTTTTTTTACATTCGTGATAACAGAGAAATAGCAGGATGTACGTGTAATAAACCGAGATTAGAGCTAACCTGCGTTATTAAAATTTCTTATAAAGAATTTCTTTTCAGATGGTCCGCGGCCTTCATAAACAAACTTCAGATATTCAAATTAATGATAATGAGTTGCTCGAATGTTAGCCGAATGGAATCTCCATCAGCGATTAGTGCATTTCTTTGCGTCGTGAAAGAACAGCCATTTTTACGTCGATAGAGCGAAGTGGCTCGTTTTAGCTCATGTCGCTCTTTTCTCTTTCTTTCTCGCTAACATTATATAAGCTGGTTGGAACAGCGCGTTACGATAATCGCTTCGACATTGCATTAATATTCTTTCCTTTTTTTTCGCTTCTGCAAATTTTTTCTTCCAGAAATGAGTTCTTTCGTTACGCGCGCTCGTAAAGCTTTACTATCTTCGCGTTCACGTTTTGCCTCTGCGAAATAAAAGAAGTAGCGATCGGAAGGTTATCGTCAGTCCTGAAAGTTAATGCTGATCGTTAAGGAAAGAAACGTTACCTTACGATGAAAAAAAATATGCAATCTAAAATGGCTTTCTTTTAACGCGATTTATATTTAAACATAACTTGTTCATTTTATTGAACGTAGTTCCATATTTAACGTTAAATATTAATAAAAATGATAATAAACACGAGTTTTCTCTTTTACCATTTAACTTTCTATATTTATTTTTATGACTTGAAAGCTCAGTTTTTTATTGTCTATAAAACTTATGATTTAAACTTAATCTCATTTAACTTACAACGATTATTGTGTAACAATATTATGTAACAATATTATGTAACAATATTATGTCTCTTTAAGCTATGATTAATCACTATACTGGCAATTTTATTACTTTAAAAGTTATTTATTTATTACAAAACAAATCAGTTTGGTGAACTGTAGCTAGAAAAACGTAATTTTTACGTTATCATCGTTAAGTATTAAGTTAACCAGAAAAACCGGGTCTAATGCTCGTTTTCATTAAAGGTAGTTTAACTTTAATATCGGTTTAACTAACTCTTTATCTTTTTCTAGTTCTAAGATTAGAAAAAGCTGAAGAGTAAATTGAATCGAGATTAAATTTAATCTCTACTAATAAAAACGGACATAAGACGTGTAGGTAAGAGAACAACAGATGAGATATTTCAGATGCTTGCACTGTGCGTTTTTTTGCAATAAAACTGAATTTAGTTTGCTTAAAATGATTTTCTGTTTGTTTGCTAAGCGACTCAACCAAGATTGGCCGAGTATCATTTTGCTTGAAGCTCCACTTAAATAAAGATTTAATTTCGGTAACTCAAACATTGCCGAATCATTTGATTGCTGCTCGTTTTGACACGATTATAAATTTGTACTCAATCGGAAATCTACACTTTTAAATATGAAAAGATTATATTAAAACTAGTTTTTTAAATTAAACAGTATTATGTTATTGTTAATTTTTAAATGTGAAAAAGTATTTTATATTATTTTTTAATATAAAATATGTGGTTAAAAAACTACTAATCACTAACCCATTTTTATGACCGAATTGTTTTGTTTCAAAATAAACGAGTAAACAGATTCACATTAACATATCTATTTAATAAATAATAAATTTTGGTTAACACGTTTTATTAGTTAAATTCATAACTCCATTGTTTTAATTCTAATTAAATTAATGTGTATTGAGTGTTGACTTACAGAAACTCGAGAGAAACGGTTTTGTTGAACTATCTAAAAATTTATCTAGATACAGGTCTAAAAGTTACTTTGTTTGGACTACCAAAATAATTATGCAAAATGCTTAAACTGGTTGTTAAAATGTTAAAACTTCTTGCTACATTGTTTTCAATATAGCAAGTGTTTTACATAAATTTTTTATGCGCCAACAAAATTATTTTCATTTGTGTTTAGCTAAATTTTTAGATACTTTAGCAAAACCATTCTTTATGAATGATTCAAAAGAACTTGGGTATAATATATTATGAATTTAACAATATAATTCGCTTTGTTAAAATCGGGCGTTTCGATCGCAGTTATCTATAGAAAAAAATGGAACATTCCGAGTCAAAGTTTATCGACATCGAGGGAATTAACTCTCGCGTAAAATTTTTCCTTTTTTTTTATTTTTTCGTGCTCTCGACATGGAAAATCGAGATCGCGACACTCGAGACTTGAAAGGGAACATAGTCGTTATATTCAACGACGCGCTATCTTAATTGTCTTCCTGCCTTGTCGCAGCAAAATTGATATGGAGCCGGAAACATGATTACGCGAGCGTTGTGTTGATCGAACTCGGTTACTAACGGGTGTGTGTAGGAGCATAAATTATTCATACAAGTGCGAATGACGCGGGGGAGAAGAAGAGAAGCGGCAAGTACGAGACGGAACATAGTGGCAATATTGTTTGGCGTCTATAAAATATCCTAAAAAGTATTAAATGTTTATCGTCTGTCGGCGCTACTACATCGATGTTGTCCGTCCAAATATTGAACTCTTTGTCGATAACCGGATGGAAACAGAGATGTATGCGATATAAATATATAAATATTATATATATATATATATATATATATATATATATATATATTGGGTTGTCGATTTTAAAAGAAAATTGAAACGCAGAAGATTTAAATTTTAGTATACATTTATTAAATTTAAATCTTTTGCGGCACGAACTTTCCAGACAACC
>Ga0157364_1003624_pt1 | contig 15040 bp, 5 predicted proteins | sample AttsexASBM2_FD_111476 | JGI IMG/M metagenome (GOLD analysis project Ga0157364, IMG submission 111476) | Fungus gardens microbial communities from leaf cutter ant in Ribeirão Preto, State of São Paulo, Brazil - Atta sexdens ASBM2 | ecosystem: Host-associated > Fungi > Mycelium > Unclassified ... | reverse complement strand
CTCTCTCTCTCTCTCTCGCCCTTTCTCTCTCTTTCTCTCTCTCTCTCTCTCTCTCTCTTTCTTTCTCGCGGCGATTTGAGGTTATGGATCTGACGGCGGCACACCTGGAGTAACCAAAAAGAATAAAAAAAAAAAGAAGCAAACCGGAGCAGACGCGCGGAGCAGAATCGATCTCGACGGCAGCAGCGGACGCTACTTCGATGCTCCTCGTCTCTTTTTTTCTCGCTCTTTCCCCTCGGTCGCTCGCGGACGGAGCACCGTCGAAAGTCGCAAGGTTCTGTGCAGCACTGATCGTGCGTTCCCCGACCGAGCGTAACGAGGCGAACACGTCGTCGTAGTTGCCTCACCTGGCGACTGCGCGTCGACGCGGCCCCTCTCTCTCGTTGGCTGGAGCGCCTAGCTCGCTCAGGTGTCTTACAGTTTACAGTGAGAGAAGAGGGGAAAAGAGAGAGAGAGAGAGAGAGAGAGAGAGAGAGAGAGAGAGGAAGAGAGAAAGAGAAGGAAATGTTTAGATATTGCACGCCGTACGGAAGGCGTTCTTGTCGAGCAAACAGCAAAAACGAATTAATATCACGCGGAATTTCAACCGATGTTAATGACGAGTTACGTCGGTGTGCGAGAAGATCGAGCACTCAGACATTAAGAGAAAGAGAGAGAGAGAGAGAGAGAGAGAGAAGAAAGGAGGAAAAGAGACAAATACTTATTATACGCCACAAATGTACGCCCAAACAATTTCTCTTTTCTTCTTACTTCTTCGTAAAGCAAATAATGAAACAATCTAGAATTTCGAGATCTGTGTGAGTTAATAACGAGTTGGACAAGTGTACGGGTACGCTGATGTCGAGTCCTATACGGGAACCAAACGAGAACAACAGGGAAAACGGGAGAAAGAGGGGAACCTGTTGCGCATCGCGAAAGAATATTCACTGATACAAGAACAGTAAATATTAACACATCAATGTTCAGCAGAATTTTTTGCACTAATACGCCGAATTAGAGCGGATGCATAAGTGAAAATAATGAGTATTCGAAAATCGGATTTACCGCGAATAAGGAAGAAACAGAAAGAGAACAGAGAGAGAGAGAGAGAGAGAAGTACCCGTGTCACTATGTTAACCTGAGCATCGTTTGTTGCTAGTAGATTATTTACTCCTTTCAAAAGAGGGAAAAAAGAGACAATGTCGAGTATCTGCTCGACTGCTGAACGAAAAAGGAGGATGGAAGATATAGAAAAAGAGAAAGAGAGAAAGAGAGGAATAAGGAAATCGAGCGCAAAAAAGAGAAATGGCGAAAGTAAGAAATGGAAAATATCTAACGAAAATCTGTCTCTCTTTTAGCTACACTTCTGGCATATGTACAATTTATCTTTTCTCTTTTTCTCTCCAATATGAAAAAAGGAAAGATGCAAAAAGTTCAACTAAAGAACAAGTCTACGTTCGGGAACGAAAAGAAAAACATGGAAGTTGAAAGTTACTTAAGGATGGGAAAGCGCGGCAAAGTGAGAGAGATTTTTAGCTCGCGAATTTTCATCGATTGCTGCTTCGCTCTCCCATCGATGACAAAACGTAGCCGCCGCGCCGAGGAAAATCGACGACGCGCGGCGAGCGGCGAAGGAAAGGAAAGGCACAAAATCTCGAATCTCGAAGCAACCGCGCCAGGGCCAACCAGGTGCGCAGACGCTCCACTCGCCGAGTGTCACCTCGTTCTCTTCGACGACTTCGGCCTCACATCCACCTCTCCTCGCCGCGCAGCCGCGCAACGTTACCACTCATGGCGGATCCATGTGGCGCGCACGTGGAACGTGGAACGAGACGGGCTGTGTTTTCTCGCTCGCGCGACATTCTCTCGCGCCGTTCTCCACGTTATCCACCAATATTCATTAAGTACTCCGATATTCCGTAATTCCATTTTACGTGACCAGTTAAATGTGACCAGTGTACTGGTCGAAAGAGCACGCGTGAGTTATTCAGGGAAAATGGCGCGAGTGTGTACGCGCGCGGTTATTATACATAATTAGTGATCGCAGGAACATATAGCGATATATCGGCGTCCTGGACTTATAACTTATAACAGCAAATAGAAAAACTCACATTTTTCTGTATTTATTGATCTTATATTCAAGATGCGTTCGGAGAGACGCTATTGTGTCATTCTATCCTTGTTTTACGTCTAATAAATAACGAAGATAGAATGACAGAAGTAGCGCTAATAACGACTTCCCGAACACATCATTATATGGATAGACTGTGCATTAGTGTGCATCAGGTGACGACATACAACGTAGTGACACTCTTTCCGTCGAATAGGAAAGATATAGCGCTAAAAAGAAATATAAGAATAAAAGTAAGAGAGAGAGAGAGAGAGAGAGAAAGAGAGTATTAGATAATACTATTAAAACATTTATAAAATATTACATAAAAAAATATTGATAAAATTCATATAAAATTCATATAAATACTTCGAAATGTTGATTTAATGTTTCTTATTTACTGGGCAAGTATAGTCAACATAGCTATTTCATATTCCCTCGACACTCGACAGAACTTGATATCATTTCGTAATAAGCACTGCGATTATGCAGTCACGATGATATATTTATTTATGCGGCTTCCTGCCGCGTAATACAGAGTGTCCTGGAGAGAAAGAGACCTCCGACCTTAATTTCAATGGTGAATACCACTATTAATGTTACAATCACGTTGCAAAATATGGTAGAATCGTTGTCAGAAATCCGAAGTTTCCGATTGTGCGCCCGCTTTCCTTCGCGGTCGAATCATAGCCACACACTCGGAAGAAAATACGAGGAAGCTAATTTGTTATTAAACAAACGCTGCAATTATGAGTGAAAGTACGGAAAATAGTCAAGGAAAGCGACACAGGGTCGGCTACATCAACGTTAAATAGATTAATAGTGAGTTGGCCACTCGTACTACATTAGATTAGTACACAGAAAAAAAAATTCTTATTTTGGGATCTTTTTTTTTTAATATAAATCTTGAAATAAGATTATATATAGTGTTACATGAACGTAACTTGCACATAAAGAAATTTTATACATAGTTAAATAAAAAAAAATGTATTTTCATTATTCAATAATAATTTTCATGTACCATTTTGTAATTTTTGCAATAGTTAACGAGAAATTAATTACTAAAAATTGCTGAATAAGTCCGGCCTACTGCCAAATCTAAGCGCATAACGAGAAATGGCCACCCAGCTACCCAGTCATGGTTGCTAAGCGCGCGTTGTTTACTACAAGCAGCAATGGCTACGCACCAGCGCGAACGGCGTGTGATGCTAGATTCCTGCTCTGAAACTAGGCATGATTGTCCTCCATTTTTCTTAGCTAAATGAAATCTTCTAATAGCACAGGCAAAATGTATTTAAAATTAAAGTAATAGTACAAGGTTAATAATTAAAATAACAATTAAAAATTAATAAAATGAGGAGCTATGAGCCCAGAACTTAGGTGTTAGTGTTAAATTATTAAACTGATAAAATTTATCATATAATAATAAATGTTTTTTTTATTAGATCATATCTCAATGTTTAACAAATTTAAGTATTCATAATTATTAAAGACTTTTCGACTTAGTTTAGGCCGCTCTGCCTGCACACAAGAACTGTGTCAATATCTATGTGAAGTTGGCCCCTCAACTTTTGAGAAAATTATTTTTATACAGCTCATTCGATTGCTCATCGTTTGCACATTTATGTAGTTTGAATTTTCGTTTACACTTCTAGGAAGAAAGTTATTAAAAAAAACAATTTTGGAAGGCTTCACACTAGCCCTCCAACTTCGAAAAAATTGGATCGAAAAGGTCTTAATCAACAAATTTTCATTTTCCAGCAAACGAGAATAGATTGAAATGAATTCAGATGAAATGGATTCAGATTTTCAAAAATATTGATTCACGAATGTTAAAATGAATGCTTTTCTGAATGTATTTTTATTCATTTATAAAAATTGCATGGAGCATATCTCTATGCTTTTCAATCTAAAAATAATATTAGCTTTTTCTGTGTACAATACACATATTGTGAATACTGTTCAATTCAAAATTTTGAATAGGAAATGCAATTTTTCAATCCAATTGCATCCAATTCAATCTAATTGAATTTAATTGAATCCAAAAAAGCATTCGCTATTTAAAATACGCATTCGGAGAAAAAAATTTCAATTCATTTTAATCCATTTTCGTTTGATTCTGGGTTGTACATTTCGAAGCAATTTGATTTTTCGTTTGCACATCTTTAGTTAAAAAGTTATAAACAATTAAAATTTCAAGAAATGTCGAAAGCGATAAATAAGTTCAAATCGCACCTACTATGCTGAAAATGGCATGAATTGATAGGTTTTCGTTTGAACATTTTGAAACAATTCAATTTTTCGTTTGTTCACTTTTAGTTAAAAAGTTATTAACAAATGAGTGGAGGGAGGGGGAATCAACTTCACACTACATAAAATATGTTTTCAGTTTAAATTCAACAGAAACAGTTTAGAAATAACACCAATCGATAGATTTTCGTTTGCACATCTTAGTTAAAAAGTCATTAACAATTAAAATTTTGAAGACAAGTGTCGTAATGTTTTTAAGCTTAAAATGCAGACATTATGTTAAAAAAATGAAGTTAATTAATTGAAGAGACTGTTGCATTTTTTCTACATCAAAATGTGTTTATGTTTTAAAAAAATCTAGGAAATATCGATTGGTGCTATTTCAAACCCATTATTTTTTCGATCCAATTTAAGACCCTAACTCGAAGTTGAAGGGTTAATGTGAAGTTAATCCCCCTCCCCCTCTCAAAATTGTTTTTTTAATAATTTTTTTTTTGGAAGTGTACAAAAAAAAACGAAAATTCGAAGTGTGCATAAATATGCAAGCGATGAGTAATCGAAGCTATATAAAATTAATTTTCTCAAAAGTTTAGGAGGGAAGTAATTTCACACGGATTGTATCAATGGCATTGCATTCGGCAAAGAAAACTAATCAGTTAGTGTTTAGTAGTCTTTAATATATATAAGAAATAAATGACAACACGAGAAAACTAACTCAGAGCGCTCCGGGATTCGAACCGAGATTTAGAATTTATTTTTTTTAGCTGAACTTCTTACATTTCTGCTCTTTTCTTTTTCTCTCCATTGTAGAAAGAAAAGGAAGAAAAATGAATTCTTGAAATGCAAGAACTTTAACTAAAAAAAAACAGACTTCTAGTCTTCTCCATATTGGTAGATTTCCGTCTTACCACCGAGCTCTGACACACTTCTCTGTCATGCGTATTTCTTCTAAATTTCTTATATATGGTTCTTGCCTTTAGTTCTTTGCTAAATCTAATAAGTGTAAGAATCAATCATATTAAAGAATCACTAAGCATTAATTGATTAATTTTCTCAATTGAACGCAGTCAATAATTAGAAGACCTGTATATTCTGTTGAATAATATGACAATATCATTATTGATTATTTAATTATTTAAAATATTTATAATAAAAATCCAGCTCCGTTATATATAGGCCATTATTGTCTATTTCCTATTGATTGTGTTTTAATTCACATGTACGGTTCAATTAGATTTTTATTGTTAAAAAGATTTAACAAGTAAGAGTTAAAGCCTAGAACGGTCGAAGCTGCATCCTAAGGTCTGTTTTCTGTGACTGAATTAGTGTATACTTTTGAAACTTAAAATGAGATAGATATATGTTTGATATTTGTTTAAAGCGAGAAAAAGAGTTCTAGAACAATATTAATAACGCAGGAACAGAAAACAAACCACTAGATGTTTAAAGTGGTTCTTTAGAAAAGTACCGAAAATTTGGGGTGCTTCATCAGAGCCCACTCAAAATTACAAATATCTGCAAAATTTGGATAAAATATTAAAACTACATATACATCTTAATGAAACAGTATGAAACATATGGTAATAAATCAAAAAATGCATCTTCATTGAATAAAAACAAGATAAGATTATGTTTACTTTTTGAGATTAAATTTATACAAGTTTTTATGCACATAAATATCTTTCCAGAATGGCCGTTGACCTATTACTTTTTTGTGACCAAATTTAAAATTTTTTTAAACTATTATAATCTCGTTTTTTAAATAAGTTTATGGTAAGATTTGTGTTCAAAAAAGCGTCTGCGCCTTATCTGTTATTATTTTGGCGAATTCGATTGGAAGCACTAGTGCATATTAAAGCCATTGTACACTAATTTAAATTGATAAAAGTGAAATGCAAATTATATATACATATTTTACCTATAGCATTTTCTATTGGAATACACTGGATGCAACCTCGCATCAGATGCGTGTAAGCGCTACACTCAACTACATTATACTAGAGTGTATGGGTGCACACTACATTATTATTGCGTTAATTCTGTTCTCACTTGATTTCCATTTTCAAATTTTAAATGTCACACTGACTCTACACTATCTCTTTGAGACGATGTAGCAAAATCCCACTTTGTGCATAAAATTTGCACTACACCATAGCCACGGAAACACAGTACACCAAATGAATTCGCTTACAACCAGCCATGGAAACACGCTACACTGTCTGAGTGTTGCACTAGTGGGCGATAGTGCAGCCAAGAGAAAACGCTACTAATAGTACCATAAAATGTATTGAATATTTCAGGATTTAATCGATTTCTATGTTTATGTAAACATATCTTTACGTTATTTTGTGTACGACGGCTTTAATGAGTACTAGTGCGCACTGAATGTGTCCAATTGAATTCGCTATAAGTTATACATAAAAAGTTACAGTTTTTAACATTTTTTTCTCTCTTATTTCATTTATTACAATCTACCGTAGAATTTTACAATGTCAATTTTGGTACTTCAACTTCAATATATAAAAAAAGACATTTCTATAATATTATATTTCTATAATAATTATATTTCTATAATAAAAAATTAGACATTTCTATAATAACTCGATTTGCTAAAGAACCACCTTAAATAATTTCTATGTGACTTTACTACGTAGTCATTTGAATTGCGTGTCGAATTGATTTTTCAGACTTATAAACGCAATTAAGAAGATTCTCACGCTATTTTCTAATCAATAGACGCTTTATTCATAATAATATGTAAAACAATTAAAATAATGGAATAAAAAAATTATTAACAATATCTTATGTCATTATACATAATTATTGTTGTTAATTTTATATGTTACTAAATATTTTCAAAATGACAAAATAAAAGTTGTAAAATGCTCATTTGCAGGGCTCGGCATGTATTTGAAAAACTTTTATTTGAAAAACAGTATTGGTAAGACAATTATAGTTTGTATTTTGTGTTTGTTCGATACATGAAAATATTGTATATTTTGTATTTCATAGGAACATATAAAAGTATTTTGTTTTTTTTATTTCAGTATTAATAACAAAAGATTATGAAAATATTTTGTATTTTGTATTTCAAATACTAACATTGATAATCAACCTTATTATTTGAATTACAAAAAAAGCTTTCATATTTTGATTTTAAATACAAAATATACTTTTATGTGATCTGCTAAAATAAAAAATACAAAATATGCTTGTATTGTAAATAATGTGTTTTAAATAAAAGTATTTCACATGCTCAGCTCTGTTCATTTGATGTATACGCATCGTCTATTTGACATATATAATTAAATTTTTTTCATTGAAGAATATAAATTTTTTTATAAACTGTATCAATCAATTTAAATGAAACTTTACGAGAACAAACTTTAGTTTATTACTTTATTACTTAATTATAACAATTTTTCAATTGCTGTCTTATATACGCAAGTGTCTCAATTTAAAAGAGAATACATACAGAATAAAAAGAATATTACAAAATATCTTCAACTTGTAATGTAAAATTTCATAAATTTAGAATTAAATATATTCAAAATAGTACGGAAAACGTCAATGAAATTTTTTCTAGATATTATTAGTATTAATAACATTTGTATTACATATTATAGACTTGTTTTATATTTCATCAAACGCGAGAATCTCCTTAAACTATTACAATAATATCACAAATTATTGACAAGCAATTTAATAATTTTAATGCAATCAAATAGATGTAGCCTATCAAAAAGATGTTAATGTATTGAAAAATTGAAAATAAATTTATTGCAAAAAATATAACGTCAGCTGGGACTCAAAGCTGGTCTCTGACATTCCATACCAGTATCCTAAGACTACCTTTAGACTACCTTTAAATTATCGAGATCTTAATAATATTCTTCGCAATAATTGATATGTAGAAATAATGCATTTTTCAGATTAAATTATGAATAGTAATTTTTTGTGTATGACATGTATATACTATTTTATATTCTAAAATCTTTTCAGGGTAGCATCGTTTGTAAGATTTTGACAAGTTTTTAAACATTTTTATAATAAATTTATGCAATAAAGGTATCATTATAATGTAATAATTAAACAAACACTTGCGGATACATTTAATCTCAAACTGAGCATAACATTGATTTTTTTCCATAAAGTTTAATGCTATTTAGTACCTACTATAAAAGCCATAAGATAATTCTTATGGTATTACATTTTGAATGAATTTTTAAAGATATATACGTTAGTTAACCTCGCACATTTAATTAGTTAATAAAATGTATAGCGCTGAATCCTAATAAAATAAAATCAATCAATTAATATTCGAAAGTTGAAAGAGATAAAACGAATGCTAAAGAATTGTGATACCTTTTAATGGAAAAATGTAATATAATTATTTAAATAAAAAGTGATCCAGAACTAGTGCCTAATTCACATCTAGTGCTTTTACCCTATATAAATTCACATAGAAATTCTTTAAGCATCTAAGATCCAGTTTTAATCATTATAAGCTTTAACTTTTACTTGTTGTTCATATATGTATGTACTTTGGTTAAAATGAGAAACATAATTTAAATATATAATTTTTACAATTTTTAAAACATTTATTACTTACACCGCACCTTACTCTTTTGTACTTGATAAAATATAAATAAGAGTTAGGACTAATGAGAGTTGCTGTTGTAAGAGTGGAGAGAAGCAGATAATCCTCAGGTGTTGCTGGTTATCTTCAATTTATTTCGAACGTTTCTGCTCCTTTTGGAATCATCCTCAGCAAATATAAAACAATCTTTCATTGACAGCAAGTCACTTACAGATTGTCAGAAATGCAGCATATATTACACTAAATCAAATTAACATTCCAAAGGAAAACTATCAAAAATATTAACTAAATGACTCACCTCAATGGGAAACAACAAAAAAACGAAGTTCAGAAATAACGATTCACATTTATAACATTGAGTAAAAAAGTTACACTATATATTGTTCTTCTGAGATTAAGAATTCGTATATGTAAATAACAATTTAAATGACATGACGTGTCATTTAAAATTGAAACGTTACAGAGTGACAAAAGGGATTAACAACAAGCATTGAAAATAAATATAAATAAATATAAATAATAAACTAAGAATGTCAGTCAATATAACAAAGTACGATTATCATTTTTGTTTAAACGTGTCCAATAAGAAAGTACAAGAGTGGTGCAAACACTCTGTGTCCGTTTTTAAATTAATTCTTCTGCATATAAATGTGAGACATTTCGAAATTTAATCATTTATTGAGAAATCTTTGTTAAGAATCTGGACATTCTCCCAATCGAAATCATGATTATAAAGTCAATGTTCTGTGATCTGATTGATTTTTCTTTCATTTATTTTTAAATATTTTGGCTTCTTATATTTTTACCTCCTCTGAAATGATTGTGACTATTTGAGTACCTTTTGAAATATGCTAATGTACTGTGATATACTGTTGAAAAATCCTTATCTAATATAATGCAAATAACCGAATTCGCATATAAATCTGCATACGTTCATCTTTTCCTCGCCAATCGTTTCGTTTTTTTTCATTTTTCGACACTTGTTGCTCGTCCGCAATTATTGATCATCGGCTCTTTGCGTTGACAACGATCGTTACCGTCTTCGATGAACAATGATCGAAAAACGCTTCATCGGAAATATCACAACGTCCGATTCCGCCGAGTCATAACGCCACAACATTCGTTGTTTCCTGCGTTTCTCAACCTTTTTCGCAAGGCGCTTAAAGCGAGAATGTCATGATGTGATTGCAATAAATTTGCACTTTTTATACATATCGACACGCATAGTCGACGATGACCCAGTCAGATTGTAGATACGTATTCATGCATATTTAAGCGCGCTTGCATAAAAATATTCGTCCCCTTCTTGCATTGCAACGATCGCCGTTTGAATGCGTGTGTGTATATATATATATATATATATATATATATATATATATATATATGTATATATATATATATGTATATATATATATGCGTGTGCGGTCAAGTTTGATTAAAATGATTGATGCAAGAATATAATAGATATTCAATTACAAAACATTCTCGAAACACTTATTCCTTGTTCATCCTTATCTGGATTCGCAAGCACAAATCTAAATGAAACGCCGCGAGGTAGCACGTAAAGCGTACGCATCGTTTTGCGCACGTGTCGCATTTTGTATGAGAGAGAGAAAAAGAGAGAGAGAGAGAGAGAGAGAGAGGGAGGGAGAGAAAAAGAGAGAGAGAAAGAAACGCCACGGTCAACAGATTGGTATGATGTTTCTCTTTATTACCACTATTATTAGAAAAAGACTTGTTAAAGAGCAAGAGGGAGAGAGATAAAAGCGCTTATTAGTGTATAATTAATATTCTAGGACAAGGGCTATGTTCAGCAGAAAAAACAGCTTCGCAACTTTTATAAAATTCTTTAATATGATGGATCTTGCTCTTGATTCCTCCTTGAATCTAAATGTATAAAACCAATCATATTCATGAATTTTACAACAGTTGCAAAGCTGCTTTTCTGATAAACGCAATTAAGTCTTCTGAGAACATAAAAAAATGACGAATAAAATAGGAAAGAAAATAGAAAAACGGTAACAACAATAATAGATAATATAAAATAAAACAAAAATATGCAAACAAAAAACAAGAAACGAAGCGCTCGTATGTATATTTATTCAACAATAAAAAGATATTAAAAAATCTATAAACGAGCAAATAAGATGTATATTTAATAATAACCTTTAACGTTATAAATAAATGGCTTACTTAGCCATTTTCAGTTATTATAAAGAATTATAATCCATAAAAATGCAAATAATATTAAATGATACTAAATCATACGAGACACATAACAACGTTTGTTACAATGGCTTGAGTGTACATATACATCTATGATTCATTATTGACATGTAGACATGGATTGAGTCGAATGTTAAAATACAGAATACCTAGGTCGCAAAGCCAAGAAATCAATTACATATGGATACTTAATATTAAACTATTATTATTATGAGAAACAAGTTAATTATAGTTGTCAATTTTGAGAAAGTTAAGAAAAGGGACTTATGTATATTTAATTGTAAGTATCCGATTCTCTCGTAAACATCCGTCATATTTATGCTTCAGATGTGAAAACGAAATGCCGAGTACACATGAAAAATAATTTAATATAATGAACTGGCGAAGATGTATGATTACGTGATCTTTTTTCTTGATATATCAATAATATTAAAAATAGGATTCAAATTCACAACTCCGTATCTTTTTTTAAATTAAGTCCGTTGTTTGTTCTTTAATGTACAATACTTTCGATTAATCTTTTGTATTTTGGTTCAAAATCCAAATTTTTAATGTTATCCCAATTTATAGTTAAATTTCAAAATGTGCTCAAAGATGACAGCCCTGATGAAAATAAAATGTAAAGCGAGTATCAATAAAGCGTTAATTGGAGTGTAAAGGAAGGAGGGAGTAACAGAAACATAAATGAAATTCATAAGAAATTCACAAGAAGAAAATTGGAACATGGAACGTAAAGGAAGCATCAACTAAATGTTAAAGGAACATAAATAAAAGTATAGATAAGGTCTTCGGCAAGCACGAGCAGAATGTTCGTTGAACGTAAACGGAGCGTGATTAGGCAGTCTAGAGAACATAAATAGAGCATCGTCGAGTTCTTAGACAAACGTGAATGAAATGTAATCGAAGTCCTTGGTAAGCAAATGATATTTTAAAATATATTTCATTTATTCGGTAAATATCTAAAAAAAAGTGCTACGTTTTCTTCTTCTGGAAGGACTCACTTCAAAAAATTATTTCATTAGAACACAAACTGAAAAATCTTTCAATGCTACGTTTTTTATCCTAATTTGTACGGTTTTTTAAATTCGAGAAGTTAGTTCTCGTTAATTTCCTCTAGTGGCAGTGCCGCGTACTACTCAACGACGCTTTATTTACATTCGCTGTACAGCTCAATGACATTCCGTTTTAAAATAAATTTTTTTATTTCTATATTCTGGAAGCGTACACAAAATGAATTTGAATGCTCCATGTATTTTTTGCCAAACTTGTTTAGGAAGTGAAGACGAAATACTAATGAATGAAATGTTTAGGAAGTGGTATCAATATTCGCTTCATGCATTCTTTGCATAGTGTTGAAGAGCGTATAAGAAACATTAATGAAAAAAAAAATTTTAAACATGTGGGAAATGTAGCAGATGTGTTTTAGGCATACTTTACGGAGCGTTTGGGGAGAGTTCATGGAGTGTGTATGAATATTCAAAATCACTAAGAGTCAATGGAAAGTTAATGAAGTGTTTAAGAAGCATTAAAATTCTTTGTTCACACTTTTTTGACGCTTCGACAAGCTTTACATTTTCATCAGGAAGAATGTTTGGATGAGTCCATTTTATCTCGTTTAATCGCGTTCTTAATTTTCTCTTTGTTTATTCCGTGTAGAAAGTTATATAGTCACCACAATCCAATTTATACATATATGTAACATTGTCATTGTTTATCGATAAAACATCCACACAACACTTTTTATTGGAAATATACATTAAAAATGTATCTATCTGTTGTATTTACAATGTGTTTCATTTCATATCAAATATAATGTATTAAATATGTAATAAAAGCAATGGATATGAAATATCCAAGTTGAAATATATATGTAATGTGTAGCAGGTGTATTGTGCATATTTAAACACATGGATATATAACACATATAGTTGATACATATTTAACAGAATGTAATAATACGTCACATGATGATGGCGTACAGTAGTAATAACATTACATAACATTACAAAAATCAGAAACGGATAAGTTTGAGCAAGTTACTGTGTGCGTGGTTATTATTATCTGAATCTATATAAGGATAAACAAATTTAACAAGTAAAATATCTTTAAAGTTAAAGTATCTTATTAGACCACAATGTGAACACAAATCAAGAAATAAAGGCTTGATGAATTTCAATTAAGCTTGAATGTTTAGTGCTGATTGAAACAATCCCGTGTAAAACAAATTTAAATTAAAAAATTAATTTAAATTAAATAATAAATCAAAGATAAGTTTTTATTTTATAAAATATTTGAATATCTATACAATTAAATGTAATTACTGTACAATTAATGCATATCTGATTCTTTTTTTTTTAAGTTATATAACGTACCTAATACATTTTGAAAGCGTATTTGCATTATTAGAGATACATATCAGATACATATTTAACACATCTCGAATATATAATGTCATATGTATTTAATATGTAATGTAAATTAAGTATTTATAAAGCGTAAAGATGTAAACAACGGGAAAAAATCCTAGATTTTTAGAATAAAAAACTCGGGAAATAATGATTTTTTTCCTTCGGCAGTTTTTTATCCGGATATTTTTTTGGATATAGTTCCGAATGATCCCCGCTCGCGATTAATTTGAAATTTTGCACATAAATTCTACTCAATGTAAGAAATAAAAAACACAGTCTCAACTTCGGGAAATAAAAAAAAATTTGTTTATTTTACTTTTCATTCAGGTAGATCAGAATAGATGGGGGAGAGGGAGGGGGGAGTTAGGGTAGCAGTCATTTCGCATAGAAATCATACGCCTCTAAGTAAGGGAGAGGAGGTGAGGTGAAAGTCACTTCTCATAGAAGTATTTTCTTAATCGATTCGGATTTTAGTTGATAAACATTGCCCATATTAAAAAATTTTTTTTTATTTCCCGAATTGGAGACTATAGGTTTTTTTATTTCTTACATCAAAAACAACTTACACGTATATAAAATTTCACACGTATATATAAAATTTTAAATCAATCGCGAGTGGGTATCATTCGGAATACCCATTGTTTTTTAATATTTCACGATTTCGACGCTGTATTATTGTTCTAAAATTTAGTTTTTGCACTTATCCGTAAGATTTCTGTGTAAAAAAAAGTTACGTTAAAAAATAAAATACAGTATAATAATTAATATAGTATAATATATATAGTATAGAACCGGCTATAAATATATTGTATCTTACCTTTCAATATTATTTGAATGATATTTTATACTGTACTTTAATTTTAAAAGTTAAGTAAGTATTCCATACTATTATTAATACAAATAATACTTCATTAAACTAATTGACACTGTTTTTGTCGTTTATTATAATTATATATATTTTAAATTTAATTTAGATAAGTTAGATAACGTTCTTCGAATCTCTAATTACTCTTGAATCAATATTATATTGGAATATTATCTCAAAATAATTAAAATATAGAAGGCAGAATAATTAAAATATAGAGTACAAGTGTAACCAATATGCAATAAAACAGTGTCTATTATGCTTATAAAAAATATTATCTATACTAATAATAACATCACTTATTTAGCTTTTTTTAAATATAAAATATCTGTCTTTCAAATAATTATTATATATTGAAATAACTATATATTTTTTCATAAATTTCATATAATTTAATCAAAAATACCGTTATTTACAATAAAAAACTAGTTTTTTTACTTGATCGTTTCTTTTTTCTTTAAAATAAAAAATACCGCTTTTTTATTAGATGTACAAAAAAGTTCTGAGCTTTAGATTTGATACAACCGAAATAACAATTTAAATTTTATATATCTTCCCGCCTTTTTGTGGTTTTAAAGCGTTAACATTTGGCCTTCTAAAAT
>Ga0157364_1003623_pt1 | contig 15042 bp, 13 predicted proteins | sample AttsexASBM2_FD_111476 | JGI IMG/M metagenome (GOLD analysis project Ga0157364, IMG submission 111476) | Fungus gardens microbial communities from leaf cutter ant in Ribeirão Preto, State of São Paulo, Brazil - Atta sexdens ASBM2 | ecosystem: Host-associated > Fungi > Mycelium > Unclassified ... | reverse complement strand
TGTCGCCATGGTACATCCGTCGTTCCCCTTCCTTCAAATCGTTGCGATTCTATGTTTGACACAAACGTCATTTCGATTTCAAGTACAATTGCGCTGAATATCACATTTAAGCATCAACTTTTTAAATGATGACGCAAAGCGATTTTAAAAACGAATTTAATTGAATAAAACTGTTTCCGCGAATTTATACAAAAATTTTTTCTCGTTTACATTTTGAATGAATCAACTAGGAATTATTTTCAGAATATTATCATCATTATTTTCTTTTGTAATCTGAATATGCAGCAATAGCTGTCGTGATTATCATCACCTTATTTGCGACATTGTAACAAACACTAGCAATTTCGATAAATATGATATAGATTGGATATAGGATTGTTGTTTACAACAATCAATTTTGCCGATATGTATCAATCATCCCTAACGATCTCAAGATGAGTAGAGGTCATCTCGACTGCAAAAAGATTAATCGCTCGAGAGGAAGGTGCGAAAGGACAGGTGTGTCCAACCCTCGGGAGAGGCTTACGCCTAGTATCGTATTATTTCGCGAGACGCAAGATATTACTCTGACCGGCGTTGGCGGGCTTCGGTACGCTCGGCCGGGCGCCATGTTTGATTGCTCGACGTCGTTGATCGCCGTCCGGCAGGAATTATCATAACTCATCCGGGTAATCTAGCCACCGACTGGAAGAAAGCGACACCGTCACGTGGGTGTTATTTACCCGACGCGATGAGGGAACTTTTGAGTCATGGTCATCGTGCGGCTGACTCGTTCGTATATTGGACTTTATGTGTCTCGGCATTAGAGACACGCGAGAAGAAGAAAGAACGAAGCTACGAGGGAATGGACAGGAATAAGTTACAGAGATGAGAAGAGAGAGAGAGAGAGAGAGAGAAAGAGGGGAGAAGTTCTACGGTGGTACCGAAATTGATTGCTCATGTGATGCCATTGATATTGTGTCTCGCCGCGGTTGAATTTAAGATCCTGCGGGCTTTATAACGTATATAGCAAATCCCAGAGTTGGACTTCTTCTCACGCTCGAGATAAATTACTGTTATTATAATTCCTCAGATTCGAGATAGTCATTACTGGAATCGATGATAATGCGTTAATGCATCATGAATGATCATCACAAACGTTCTATCCGCGTACGATTTCTACTGCGGGATACTACTAGCTCCGGGACCGCAAAACTTCCTTCATATGCCAAACACTCTCTTCGCCGGCGAGCCACCGCGAGATTTTTTCCCGGCGGCGTTCCCGACAAAGGTCAGAAAACTCCGTGTAGGTGATTTCGAGGTGGTCCGAGGTCAAGCTTCTTTGACCGCAGAAGCGCGGAGAACTCGAGTATTTTGCTCCGTGAGTCTCAACTTCTCCATTTTCCGCCTCCTCGCCCCTTCCCATCACTCGCTTCTGTTTCCCAGCACGACCCATTCGTCCGTCCGTCCGTCCGTCTGTTCGCCCGTCCCCTCCGCTTCACCGGTCCGTCTCGCGGCTGACTCCGGAGGCGTACGCTGGTATTATTTATCTTGTGAATACCAAACACGCGCCGGTGCGGCATTGTATTATAATTTACTTACCGACGTTATAATTACAATTCTGTACAAGTGACCGGTGGCAGGGTGCACCAAGGTCCGTACCTGTTACCATACCGCAACTACCCGCTTCCGCGTAGCTTCGTCCCGGTGGGCACCTCCACCACCATCGCCGCCGCCGCCACCACCATCGGCTAGCACGCATCGCGCGGAGGCCCTGTTTGCACAGGCTGGGCCATAATATTCAATTCCAATTCATCCAGTATTAACCTTGCTGCGGAATATAATGGGCTACCCGATACCACCGGTGTAACTTTCACGCACCTAACGTGTATACCGAGTACCAAGAGAATACCGCTGAGTACCAGGCGAGTGCCGCTGCGTCGTTACGAATGCTCGCAGCCTGGAGCGAGCTTATTTGATCATTGTACGTTGGTGATTATATCCGGACGAATGTGCATCCTTTTTGACCATTGTGTTGCCTTACGGCGCGTTTCATGTTGCCTTACAAGGATTTTCATTCATACGACAAGGTTAACATAATCTCACTTCTTGAGCGATACTGCTGAAACCGAGTGAAATATTTTAAGCAAATTTATGTTAAATACAAAAAGAACAATTTTGTTGAAGTATTTAAAAACTATTTAGTTAGATATAGATTTGAAAATAATTTTGTTGAATTACTATCAAAATAATTATATAGGATGTTTAAACTGGTTACTAAAATATCAAAACTTTTTACAATATTATCATTATGTTCGGACATTCTATATGTAATTATTTTGATGGTTCAATTATTTTCAAATTATTTTCAGATCTGTATTTAATTAAATTTTTACATACTTCAGAAATATCCTGCATTTTTTCCGTGTACATAAAATCGATCAATTTAATTAATCCGAGAGCTGCTTGCCTTCATAACTAGAGACTTTACCGATTCCTTAACCACAATCTTAATCATACTTGCAATAATATGGCTGCAGAGGATTAGAATAATATCGCTGATGTAAACCTAGCTATGTAACGACTCTAACCGCATAGCTCTTCGCTATAATTTCATTGTAATAGCGATTTCGTGTGGCGAACGGTGCTGGCTGAGGAAGTCGTTCTTCGTACCGGTATACGAAGGTCGTTTAGAAACGATCGACGAACGATTAGTATCGAAGAAGAAGGGACGAGCGCGCATCTGGCGCACCTGACGGTCAGTCGTACCTTCTTGTCTTGTTCTTTCTTTTCTGTCTTTGTCTTGCTTTTAGCTCCCCAACCCTTCGACACAACGTGTATCAGTTGATAGACGTTGGGCCTTGTAACGTTCATTTCTTAATGATCGTTATTGAAATTTTACTATTTCTTAATTAGGAATTAATGACTAGTTGCAACCCCTGTCGTTAAGAAATTAGCGAGACGGATCTCGTTACTTGATAATTGAGTATTCCTTTAATTTTTTTTCAATATTATTTCTATTTCTTCACAAATCTGATATTATCTCTTATAGGCAGAAAATATTTCAATAATGTAATAATGAATAAAACAGTGTTTGGAAGAGTTACGAGTACCAGGTGCTTATTATGAAACATATAATTGCAGGGACATATTCATTTTGGAAACATATTTATTTAATAGTAATTGACTATATCGTTCTACTATTTTTTAATTGCCATAATTTTAATACAATTTGGAGTAATTGTTTTGTTGTGCAATGTTTTGATACACATAAAAATTTTAAACATATAAATATAAGCAATTTAACAGATTCTTTTAGAACTGGGTTATAAATATACTTTGTAAGGAACAAAAACAAGAGATTTTTTTTCGTATGTACAAGAAAGAACGCATCTGTTCACAGTTAATGCTATTCTTCAGTTTGCACGCGGCCACTTTCGATTATGTAAAAAAGTCGTGAAAGTACGCGGGAGAAGCGTACAGCGTCGTAACGTACAGGCGGATTTTTGTGAATAATCGCGATAAAATCTCCTCCCTGCACGAACATTTCGTTGAATCTTACCGGTCGATCTGCGGCTTACTTACGAAACGAGCGTAGTGCGCTAGTGCGTAGCGGGCATTACGAATTCGTGCGTAGGCAATAAGAAGTACCTGTGGTGGCAATAAAGGAAGACGCGCCGGAGTGGGTTGCCTTGTTCACTTATGCGAGCGGCGCCGCTCGAGTGACTTCTCGAACGGAATTTCACCGACATCTGCGTGTCCTTCCCTTCGGTTTCCTCACCTGATCGCCCCGCTTTACACTCGTGTCGACCTGCACGCACGCACATATGCATGTACTGCGGAATACGTTTTGCGGAACGTCGAACTCGCGACAACTCGAAATGTAAAGGTGCTGCGTCAAGGGTGAACGAGCACGACATACGGAGAGTCAAACTCGTATATATTGACGTGACCACGTTACACTTTCTTGCTGATTCAGTAACCGACATCCATCGGTCCTTTTATCGACGTTACGTCAGTGATGTATATAAATAAGACGTTTATAAATAAGACGGGATATACTGATATAGAGTTTTCGCAAATAATGGTTCATGATTCAGAGAATCGGTAATAAATATAATGAGATAAACGCTGTAGATTTCGCCAATTAATATCTTCACTTCGTTTCATTATTTAATGGAAAGAGTAATAAACGTGTAAATTCTTTATGTCTTTATAGATCAAAGTTATGCCATCGAATTGTTAATCTGATTATGAATATAAATTTGCTAGTTAAATGCTAACATATCTTATTAAAATCGGTCTTACTCATAATATTTCTCCGCATTGAAATTTTTTCTCACATCGCGATATTATCAGGCAACGTACGCACGGCATACAAACGACGAAGAATGGACCTACTGTAAATTTTTAAAATAAACTTCCTCAGTGTGAGAAGCACACATGATCGACAAGCTTGCGTGCACAGAAAACCGTTTGCCGTCTTCGAGTATGTAGGAAACCGGAAGTTTTTCTTGGCGATAGCGCGAGAGGGAATGTGGAAAGGGAAATGTGTTCCGCCGATATTCGGAGTACAGGTGTAAGCTACCTGATGGTCGTACCATCTACAGGGTGGCCCCCGTTAAGGGAAAGCTGCAGGCGCGATAAAGAGTTCAAATTGAAAGTTAATTTTCTGCAACCCAACCTCTCCCTACCATGACTCTTCTCCTTCTCACTTTCTCTCTCAGATATTTAGCCGATAATGGTTGTGAGTATCCACCTACCTATCTACCTGCTGCTGTTGCTGCCACTCGTCGTCTCGGCGCATGAGTCGCACAAGCCGAACCATCGATAATTAATATCTTCAGCTCGTTTCGGCCGGTGCGTTCTAATTGACGATCGCAATTAGTTCCGGACTATATAACAGCTCCAATCGGTTCGACGGAGTGAAGTGCCCAAACAATTCAATGAGTTCACGCTTCCATAGAATAAGCCAATGGATAAGCGTGTGCTCAATCTTCCCTATTGTTCAGATTATAGGATTACAATAGAAATAGTATTTAAAACAAAGATATTAACAAATGGTACATATAAGTCAAATGGTACATAGAGCAAATAAGAAAGTTTACATAGAGCAAATAAGAATTAATTACAAAGTATTTATTGGATTACATATTGAATATTACAATTAAAAGTTTGTCTCTGACAAGGTTATTATTGATTAAAATCTTTTTATTTAATATATATAATATTAAAATTGTTTTTTTAACGCTTTCCTAACTAGCGATCCTTAAACATGATATCATTCTATTGTTTAATCAATTTACCGATCCGCATATGTGTAACAGTTGCGAAATGTTGATACGCTCGGCACGCGCAACCCTTCATTGCGGTCAAGGGATGGCGGAGCTCGTGGTCAGGTTCCTCGAGTCCTTCCTGCCTCTCGGAAACGTTCGTATCTCGGGGGCCCGTACAATTCGTTCTCCCGGTTTTCCGCAGGGACTATTAACCCCCCCAGTAACGTGTGAAAACGGTTGTAAATTTCAGCGGCACAGTGTAATGGGTGGCAGGACTTTAAGGATGTATAATATGAACAAGGGGCACTCCTTCAACCCGTTCTCCCTCCTTCCCGTCCAACCGTCGGGTTCTACTCGCGACTCCGACACCCTCGCGCGTAAGAATGTGTAGTAATATACTCCGCGCGTTTGAACCCCATCCACGGACGGCGAAAGGGGTAAGTAAGCCTGGTGCTCCTACGGCCGCATAAACATAAATTATCAGCTGGTAATTACGAGATACAGCTAACCTCTTCCTCCTACCATCATCTAACGACACCATCAGCAGCGCGTGGTATCGCCACCGTCGTTGTTGCCGTCCTTGCTTTCCTTTTCTTTGGAGAGGAACACCGCCTTGGGCGGTGGGAAAAGTCTCAAGCAGGAGAGATGCAACAGCTCCCTTTCATCCTTAAGCGGACGAAACAAAATTGCGTGGACCGCCTAATTGTTATATACATTCCATTAGGTTAATTGCTGAATTAAGACTTCTGCTCTGCGGGTTCTCGTGCGATGTGTATGAATTATGATCGAGAAGATAATGGGCATTATAAAGAATAACGATTTAACTGTTCTAATGACTCCATTAGTTGCGATAATATATATATATATATATATATATATATATATGATGTCTCACATTCGGAATGAAAAAAAACAAAGAATTCACTCGGTATACACATATAATATATAATAATAATAATAATGAGCACTTGGTCACTTCACTTATTCATTACTCGTATTCTTATTATGTCATTGATGATAATAACAAGGATATCGAATATTATATCGCGAATTGTGTACAAGTTGATAATCACGATCCTCCTGTGGACGTTGCTTCATTCAAATAAGCTCCGATCGGGACGCGTATGGCGACTCTTTGTCGTCCTTTTATCGGTTTGTAGGATTCCTCCTCATCTCCTGCGCTGCACGTGATTGCCCTGCGTCTTGTGGGAGGGCAGACTCACAAAACATAATGCGGCGCGCGTAAGTCGAAGAATCCGCGCCGGTATGGGTGGCAGACGCGTGTGTCAGGCATCCTCTGGTCCTCCGGGCCTTGCACGTAGCATCGGCGTGCGTATGCGTGTGAGTAATTAAAGAGAGCGACTGTCACATCCGGCGACCCACGCGAGCAGGGTGCGGCCCCGGTGTTTGCCCTCCCTGTTCCTCTGTAAGTCGCCATGCTCTTTCTTCTTTGTCTGTCCCCGTTGGGCAGCCCTGTGCCACGTCACTCTGTCACGTCTTTCCCCTGTCCCTCGTCCTACGCTCCGAAGCAGTCTCATTTTCAAATCCTCCCGGAGTCAGCTCGCCGGATTGCGCAGTCGAATTTGCTGCGGCGCCTCTTCGGCGAGTAGCAAGATTAACTAGCAAGTCGAAACAATACAGCAGAGCCATCAGTCTAATCATTATGCAATTTCGTGTCGCGCTCGATAATCGTGTCTTCCTCGCGAGTCTTAACGGTAATCGAAAAACTAGCTTTTGTGATCACATTATGTGAATGCAGTTATATAATCGATACATACGGGATAAGAATTGTTGAATTGTTAATAATTAGCTTTGTGAAGAAAAAAGATGAGATTTTCTTGCGTTCATAGTTGGAATTTGCACTTTAATACCGAAACAAGTCGAGAGAATCATGATAATCGCGTTAACCATTATTAATTATAATAAAAAATGAAACTGCGAAACAATGCGTGTCAATGTATGCGTAATTTACCATAATAAATGTCCAATAACGTAAAACAAAAGAATATTAATTCTCAAGTCCGTAGCGATTCATGACTCGCAGGTGAAAGATTGTATTCTTTTCATTTTGATAAAGTTCTTGACTTTCCCATCCGCCTCTTGAAGGCAAGGGGTAAGTACATAAAAGATAAAGCACCACGGAGGTACCGCGGACCTGCAATGTTGCATTCAGCGCGTGCCTCGGCTAATAAATAATTAAAACTTTTGTTTCGAAGGTAGCGGTGATGTATGGCCTCTTCCCGGGTGTCCCAGCCGCTGAATAATCGCACTTTATGAATTAAGGTTATGCTTTATGTTAAAAGATTCGCTCGGCATCTGTTTCTAATTACCCGTTAATGGCTATAGCGCCGGCAGTAAAGCATCCGTTACCATAAGCTCTACCCACCTATTGTACTCCTACCGACTAATACGTTCGCGACAGTAAGAGACAGCCACTTAAAGACACTCACATGGTGTAACATAAAAATGTCATAAAAAATTTTTCTTAGTTATTATTTTTTAGATTTAATTCTATTCGTGTATGCTATAAAATCCAAAATTTAAATCTTCACAAGATTTGTTTGTAATATTATCACATCTGAAAATAGAAATATACTGATTATGAACTTGTAACTGTTAATAAAGTTTTAATTGTTGCAAAATTCAATTAATGCTTAATAATATTAGTAACATAAAAAATGAATAGCATTTCGAGAAGAATATCTCGAAAATTCACTCGCGGTTGTGAAAAATCTAAGGAAAAACGGAGCTCTTTGTGTTGACGGGTCAAAGACTGGGAGTGTTGCAACTCTCTTGTTAACTCGCAGCTAAGGAAGGGATTTCGCGTAAGGTATGCCAGTGGTTATCTCGCCTCGAACCCCATTCAACAGTAAATCAAGGATTTCTTTTAACGAGCATTAATTGTTTTTGCGATAGTGAAAATTGCCTGGTGGGGCAGTTAAAGCAAACGGCGATTGCGCCCGATATTGCCTGTCGAGTAGCATGTAAATGATTCTTTCATTCCTATCGAGACACGCTTAGTATCTTTCATAAGAGTTTAAAATGTTTTTTTTTTTTATAATAAACTGGAAAAACGTCTTTTGCCAGATATACCCATCTATAATCGTTGTAATAAAATTAGTGCATAGTTGATTAATTTTTTTTGTACTTATGAAAAAAAAAACGGTTATTATTAAAATTTTTACTGCATTTTTATCAATATTTTTATTTATTACCAGTTTAAAATATTATGTAAGTTTAAATTGATTTCAGTATTAATTGATTTGTGCTTTAAATAATTGTTTAAAAAATGGTTGCCATATCTCTTTGCGCAGACGCTTCTGACATTTCCCACTCTGCAAATTCACTCTCGCGTTTCGACGAGGATAAACAATCGCAGACGAGAACCTTCCTCGTCGTCGCAGTTAGCTGCCTAGAATTACTTTAATGCCAGGCACAATGTATGCCACCCCGGCTAGGAACATTATCCCAATGAGGGAGAACGGGCGACGCTGGCGGTGCCCGAGAGGGAAGGAAGAAAAGAGGCTTCCAATAGGAAGAGGAACACGTAGGAGAGAAGGAAGGAGGTTCTCGGTAATGGTATACAGCAGGGAACACAACTCTTTGGCCCATAGATCAATGGTTGGCAATTATTGTAAGTTCATTAGAGCCAGCACGTTTCCTCCTTCCCCGTCTGGTTCCCCTAGTCCCCGGTGTTTCTATTCGACGTTCTCCATCTTCCATTCTCACCCGCCTCTCGCTATGCTCGGAAGAAGTCACCGCGATCCTCCCACGCCACCCTTCTCCGCCGAAGCGCCTGCCGGTCCGAAAACCCCCTCTCGCGAAGCTGAAATTGCGACATTCCGCGCGAAACGCCGAAACTATTTGACTCTGTAATTTGTGATTGTAGTTTATTGTGCGGATAGACTAACGGACCGGGCGGTGCAACGCTGTTGCTCAGCTTAACTCCCCGGGCGACTCTTCCGTGCAATTCCAACGGCGCCGGGGTTGGAATTCCTTCGGAAGTACAGCCACACGCGCGTAGTACGTTATAGATAGCGTGATCCTTGAAGATACCCTCTTGAGCCACGACAGATTGATGACTAGATAAAAAACCTTCGGCGACACTCGCTACATTGACGATGCAACGGTTTGGATTAAAATTGTAGCCGATCATGAATTATTTCTGAGTCTGTAGAATGTGCCAATTTGTGCTGTTTCACGATTTGTATGAAAATGAATTTCGTACATGTTGTCACGATTTGTTCTTCAAACCGAAATTTAATCGTTTAAAAGCTATTAGCGATCTATTTATGTATAAGTAGTAATGCCATACGCCTCTAACATATTATGAAAATAGGTTTATTATAATTTTTTTTTTTATCCTTTCGTAAAGTTTTTAATATAGCAGATTAGCACGTATATATACGTCTAATGTATCAACGTATTCGCGAGACATTCGAAATCCGAATGGGCTATTCGCGATAATGGCGATGCTCCGAAAGATGCAATAGGGCAATTACCGTCCTCCCTGCCAGTCGCGCTGTGTGACGACACGATGAAAATTGTCATTACGCGAACTGGCGCGACAATTATCGCGGCGTTCACGATTGCAATTTGCCACCGTCTGGGAACGGTCTGGGATTACTCAACGAATCATCTTGTAACTTTTAACTACCAGCCAGAGCGCGGAGGGGTTTCGCCGGTTAAATTCCGCGCACTCCAGGAATTCGGAGGAAAGGAAACGCAACGCGAAATCTCACGTACATATATCGACTGGATAATTTTTTATACTTGATTATTTATTACTTTGCAATTTTTCGAATGCTCATAAGAGAGTGGTCGTGCTTTATATTGTTTGTAAAGTAATAAGTATACCATTCTGTTGACGTGTCTAAATCTCTTCGCAATAATTTGTGAGGGCAACGATAACGAATCGTTCGTGTAACAACGGAATCCGTTGTCACACTGAGCATCTCGCAATTTGCGAGGCATAATAACTTACTTTATTTATGAGCAAGATTGTGCGGGGGCAGATATGAATATGTAACGCATTTTGCTGATTGAAATTTTTCCAAGATTATTTTCCACGAACCCCTCGGCGTGTCTTTACCATCAGACCCCTCCTCCTTTTGCCATTGTTTTTTCCTGCTTGCGCATTGTCTACATCACATTCTTCGGGAACACCCTCTCTCGACGTAGAGTCGAGTTTCGCTCCTAAAGCGCATTGATCCAGTAATTTACCGTGTTACGGCACTCGCGACATCGTTATGAAGATTACAGCCGCGAAAAAATGTTGTCGGAATTATGAGCGTGCCGAGAAGTGGGTATAATGCACGCGTTTGTAGAGTCGGTGCTCTTTTGTAATAGAAATTACCCGTATAACCCGTACTTGGAAGAAATGAAATAGCGATGTGCCAACTAGATCATCAGGTTTCGTGATTTATACAGCGCCCCTCCTTCGTGAAACGCATTTGTGAATCTTAAACTTCTTATTGACAAAATAGTTTTTTATACTTTTATTAGCGAAAGGAATTCTTATATGTAGGTACTGATTTTTAGAATCTCGCTTTTCGATTAATTTTGAATATAAATTTTATTACCTTTTGATAAAAATTCTTTAATTTTTTATTAAAATATACAAAATTAAATGCATTAGAAAATAATAAAGAGTGACATTCAATTAAAATTATGCTACGAAAAATTTATTTTGCTGGGCACCAGTTTACGTTTCTTGTATTCCTTTCCGATTATCAGAAGAACAATAATTTCTGGGAGCTAAGACGCGAGATAAGAGACGAGACGAAAGAATACTATTAGATCTTTATTGCTGATTCACGTCGGTACTTCTCACTCGGCATTTAAAGTGGAGGAACAGGGTGTGATTTTAAAAAGGAGCTTTACCACGTCGCATCGCTTGGTAGGAAAAACAAACCACGCAGGTAACAAGCACCCGAGAATAGGGTAAGACGAGGTGTGACGACGCGGGGGCGAGCCCTGGCAGGATAACAATTCTTTTCCACGACGGTGGAGGACCGCGACCGGGAAATTAGCATCGATAAATTTTCCAGCGCGTCGTTCCACGTTGTCGACTACGACGACGACGATGGCGGCAGCAACGATGGCGATGGCGATGGCGATGACGGTGGCGACGACGCCGGCATGGATATAGTGCCACGAAAATGACATGATGATGTATAGGCGACTGTTTTAAGAATTATTTATTATTTATTGCAGCGGAACCTGCTTCAACATAGTCTGAACGCAACATACCTTCTGGCATACGATGACATAGGATAATAATTTGGTAGATTTTTATGATACTTAGATCAGATCTGTTTTCATGAGTAAAATGTTTCCTCTTTCTCTCTCTATTGTCCCGCAAAGGAAATAGAAAAAGGAAACAAGAAAGAATGGACACTACTATTAGCTGCATAAGTATCCATTATATTCATTCATTGTCAATTATTTATAATTACAGATGCAGAAATAAGAGGATCTAAATTTAAATACTTTTATATCTCTATTTTATAAACGTTAATTACATGTATCATAATTTTTTGTTTAAAACTTTTTTTTAATCAATAATAATATTCTGAATTTTTTTAGTTTGCAAAACATCAACGTTTCTTATGAGAATCAACCGCTAAGCTACAGCATAGCGTTTCTATTTTCTCGCGAGCTATTTCTGCATTACATAAGATAGTATTCCGCATTACGAATCTTTTCCAAAATGCCAGCTCCACGTAGACCGGCGATGTCGCGAGGAACGTCACGTTCTTGATCTCCAATTATGTGCAAGCGTTGTGCGATCGCGCGGGCTGAGAATCGTGGGTTTCCATTATCGCGCGACCAGAAATTAAAACGCAATCACGTTGCCTTGCAGAACTCCGCCACCGCGTGTTTCGCGCGGTACCGAAAGTCTGTCGAAAGGCGAAACACCTAAGACAGATGTTTCGCCGAGTGCAAATGTTGCTAAATTCGGGCCGGTTGCAATTAGGGAGCGCTCGCGCGCGCGCTTTATTTCGCGCTTAATGAACCCGCGCAACGCGCGATGATAGGCGCACGTGATCGTTTAATTGTTGACAAGCAGAAATGCAAAGAATGTATTTGTGTACTGTTGCTTTATTTGATAGTGTCAGTTACGTTGCACTGTTCTAATAAGAGTTTATGATAGTTTTCGTAATTGGATTGTGAAGTTAAATGAATGAAGTTAAATGTACAATAGCTATGTGTAAGAGAAATATATTTAAAACACGTGTAGAGATAAAGTAAATATTTCCAAAATATTTTTATTGATAATTATATAGCTATATAATCTGTATAAAAATGAGAAAAATTTATTTTGAAAATGAACGAAACAGCATATTTTAGTTTTATCAACCAAAAATCTGATCATTATGATTGATTATCTCTACTAGAATTTTATTAGATTTAATCAGAAAATTCTAATTTTTGTCTATTTTCCAGTATATATCATTGATTGACAACAATAATTTTATAAAAGAAAGACTACAATTATACATTTTTATTTCCAATTTCTTTCCAGTATCATGCGAAGAATGAAACGTATATCATTCCTAAAAGAAAGTAGAACTAATTGGAAGAGAGGAGGGTGATGTCCTCTTGAAAGTCACGGACTTCGTAGCAAACAAGACACGTGCTACGATAGAGCGGCAAGACGAAGATGTATGAGCGAGAGAAAAACAATGAACCAAAAAAAGAAGAAGCGGAAATGGGGCTCTTCTAGCAGTATCTGGAATTCTAGCTAAGTATACGAGTTGAGAGTGTGTACTATGCCGGAGACTCGCGAAAGATTGTTAGTGTACTTCAAAGATAAAAGAAAACTATTATTTTTTTATAATGAAACGTAAACGAGATATTCGAGCGTGCTGCTATGCCTTCTGATCAAAATCGCACTCTCGAACTGTTTATGGAATTTAAAAAAGGACGAAATCCACACCGTAATTACGTAAAAATCGTTATTTCCATGAATACAATATGTTTCAGAAAAGTTAGACACGGTTGAATTATACAAGAAGAATAGAATAATTAATTAATGTAATTATATTGTTACACACTGTAAATGAGAAAATTTTTTATTTTACATGTATTACTTTTACGTATTGCATATTTTGAAATATATGCTCTATCGAAAGCTAAAATTCGATCTCGCCGCTTTGTGATCAAACGCCGAGCTTTATGCAGGTATCCGTAACGGACGCAGCAATTTGAAACGATTTATCGCGAAGAGTAACTTCGCATTATGGATCGCTTAATGCGGATAGACTTAACAATACACAAAAGCGGGGGTTATATCGGGTGAACCTCGCCGAGGGTGGGAGTTAATAGGACCTCATTGTTACAGGGAGGAAATTCGATAATCGCTCGGCATACACGCGCACGCACACTAACCGGTGCACCTTTCTCCTTCTCTCTCTCTCTCTCTCTCTCACACTCTCTTTCTCTTCTCTATTCCTTTCTCCCTCTCTTTTCCTCCCCTTGCTCTTTCTCCTTATCAAGCATTTACTTTCTCTCTCCCGTTCCCCGGTTTCTCCCCGTCACTGCCTTAGAGAGAACTTTGACTAAACGCCTCCATGCTTCCTTAACCTCCCCATTAATCAATATTAAATCGTCCAAAACGTTCCTTTGTTTATTGACTGACAGCTAATAGGTTTTCACCGCCTTGACTTCGATGAATTCATCGGCAACGACGTTGGCAAAAACGACGACGAGGAAACTACCGTACGCCTCCTCGTACCTCCTCATATTCTGCGCGACGATTAAGCTTTAACTCTCCTCTCAAAGATCCTTCATTGTATAAACGATGTAAACTGCTTTGCAAATCAGCCCTGTCCGCCCGTCATCACTGTTATACCTGCGAGAACGTTCACGGAGAAAATTGCTTCGCGCACGGCGCGGCTTTGTCCGCGCCGATCGAAAGTCGGTGGTCTTGTTAACGATAATAAATCTAATTGTTGCGCAAAGAATGAAGCCACATAAATCCATTAGTCGTGATTGTGAGCTTCAGACAAATGCGAATGCCCGCACGGATGATGTCTAGGACCATGTGGACGCTTCGGTCTCTGCAAATTATTAATCGGCACAGAGATTGGAAATGTTAGAGCTCTGTTAGCTCTGTTACAGCTCCTCAACAACCAAAATTTGGGTAAAATTATTCAACGTGAATGTACTCGGACCAGATACGCTTTAATAAATATTTAATCTTTCAATTACAAGAGTTAATGGAGGAAAGGCTGATGAAGTTACGAAATATCGGTATAAATTTATGTTTGCTCATAATTGCGTGTGAATCATCTATTTCAGATTCGTATTGGTTCAGTATTTGATTTGCGTCAGATTCGTATTAGATTCGACGCGAAATATTTAAATCTTGATTTACAACCGCGGATAACAATGAGCGTTGCGGATATCGGAACTACTATGCATGTCTCGCGCCCTCGATAAAGAACAAATAATCATTGCAAACCTCGGTCTCCGCAAGGACTGTTCAGTGGCGTGCAATCTTCTCAGTTGGTATTATTTCTTAGTCCAATTAGTTTAATTGCATACTCGCGCAGCTGTTGCAACGGTAGACTTTGTAACTGTTGCTAACGGACAAAGAGGTTGTATTGCAGAATGGAAGATAATGACGGAAATTAAAGGAAAGATATCGCAGTTAGGTGCAAATCGCGAGAGAATCATCGTATTGTGTAATCTATATCCCAAGTTGTCCAAACTCGTCTTAAAAGAACAAGGACTTACTTAATCTTTTTCAATTACTTGAATCTCCTCTTGATAGAAAATG
>Ga0157364_1003622_pt1 | contig 15043 bp, 6 predicted proteins | sample AttsexASBM2_FD_111476 | JGI IMG/M metagenome (GOLD analysis project Ga0157364, IMG submission 111476) | Fungus gardens microbial communities from leaf cutter ant in Ribeirão Preto, State of São Paulo, Brazil - Atta sexdens ASBM2 | ecosystem: Host-associated > Fungi > Mycelium > Unclassified ... | reverse complement strand
TTACCCGCGCGGGGAGGAATCGTTGTTAGGGGATGTAACGTTTTCTACGAAAATATTTTTTTTTTTTTTTTTAGCGAGGAGAAAAAATATTACATAATTAAATGTTACGCAATTTTAGAAAAAAATTCAGCTGAGAGACAAAATATATTTTAATAATTTATGTATGTATATTTCGTGAGTGATATCTGACTTTACTTCTGCGAGCACAAAATATTTCCTCCTTCTCTAAATCCGTGGGAATAACGTTTCAACAATTCATAATTATCCTGTACGTCGATTGCTCATTGACCCTCGGTACTATCGGGGTTAAAACCGGATGATGCAACTATCTCTAAGCAGATATACATCCCCATTAATTAGTCAGAAATACGTTCCATAATAACGCCGCCGCTCGCAAGAGTACTATCGCGGAATAAAGTGACGCATTCTTCCGTGTATCTCACGATCGCATCCTCGCTCTAGTCTTTTCTACGCGAGAAGTTGAGTATAATCGGAGAAGCCCTTCGGTTACAATTGGCTTCCGCCTTCAAGGAAGCTTTCCAAGAATTGCGCAGTCAGCGATAATCCACAGATATGATTCATGATGAAAGGGGAAAAAGATATAGAATAAACTTTAAAGATGGTGCATACTTCTCTAGAAAAGATCTAAAGTATAAAAGCACTTTGCTCATATTTGATTGTATATCGACATTAAGGAATTACATCTTCGTGGATAGCATTATCGTCAAACCTGTATGTATAAATACAGGTATTCCTCTACTTGCGACTTGTAGATTTTGGAACTTACGGTCGGTATGAGCTAAGAATTACTTAAAAATAGAAAGTTGACTGAATCAAAATTAAGATTAATTTACATTGAAACGAGCATTAGCTTATTTTTTCACATCTTATATAATTACATCTTATATAATCTTATATAATTACTTATGTCTAGAATGATTATTACAGTAATACAAATATTATTACTAACAGAGAAAAAAATAATAGATTTATAATAATATATAACACTATTTTGACTTACGACATGGAACGTAATCCCGTAAATAGAGGAATATCTGTATGTATAATTTTTAAAATTTAGGTAGGTCAATTTTTTGACAGTAACAGTATATAAAATGGCCCATAAGTTTTGCGAAATGGAGAAAAGCAAAAAAAAAAGAGGTAGGGAAAGAGACGCTATCTGTGATCCGTTAAATCCCTCCTTATCTAAGCGGATAAGAATCCCCGCGTCGATGGACAAGCTTCCTGAGAACACGAATGCTCGATGTAAAGTACATACGCACGTTGCAACTGGCTGCTGGCTACATTGCCGTTCCGGGTGCAGGGTTAACGAGCTGCATAAAAGACGCCGGAATATCCGCGACGTTAGCGAACAACGGTTATGGCTGGTTACGAAAGAGCGGAAAATTGCGGTCCGAAAAGCATCGCGACCGCAAAATACGCGCACCGCTCGCGCTCTGATACTTTTTCGGAGTGGTTTCTTTCCTGTCGCGCGACACAGCTAGAGCGGAAACAATTTACCTCTCTAAATAGACCATAACATACCGTAACATCGGTGATCGAAATTGATATAAAAGAATATAAAGAATAAATAAATTTTTTTCCGTACAGCAGTATTTTACGGACAGCATAAAATATCATATTTTTCATTTGTTAGTTCAATGTAATATCCGTAATTAAAAAAGATTCTGTCAACTGGCGATACCTTATGAAACGTATAGCTTTGAAGTTGCGTCCGCCGATTCATTAATAAAAGATTATTACCATTTAATGTGTATATATCCGACTGTCGATGCGGGATACAAATGATTTTGCATCTGCGGGAACCCGAATATATTTACCAAAGGTAAACGATAGTACAAACAGTTAAATAATAAATAACAATCATTTTCAAAAACCACAAAATATACAACAAATAAATATCATCTACTATGAAAACTCCACGCTTATGTTATAAATTATGTCAACAACGAACTCATAAACACAAAATTTGCATAATATTTACAAAGTAATTACGACAAAGTGCATAGTTTCATATTTCGTGTCTCTATGAGCGATAAAATTGCAGTTCAAGTTCTTTAATTCATTCTTATTTTTACATATTTTTATGTCTTTGTTGTCTTTTTGTAAATTTTAATAATTGTATATTTAAAAATTATAATTTCAGCTTTCAAAATTTATTTTAAAAAATAAAAAAATTTCAAGACAGACTAAGAAGGCATTCTTTATTAATTATTTAATGAAAATTACTGTTCAATCCCTTACAATTTTATATTTTTAATCGGAATTTTGTTTGCATGGAGGATACATTTTTCAGAATATAACTTTTATTGTTGCACTAAAAATCATGTTCATTTCCGATTATTACAGTCTCGAATCTCAAGCATGGAATGTCAGTTCCATCGGAATCGGTCGATTCCTTCGAACTTCCGCCGAAGTATTTTTCCAGCCCGATCACCCTCTTTCCCAGAAAGCATTGATGGCGAAGCTATCATTGGAGCGGTCATAGTTACAGACCGACGGTGTTCCAAGTGCTCTCTTCTTGCCCAGATGCAAAACGTCGCGACAAGCTTGTGAGAACGAAAGAAAAGACAAGAGAAAGAGATTCGTTGGGAAAGTGAGAGTCGGATTGCGATCAATTTGCATTCAGCAATCGACAAAAGAAATGCCAATCGAGCTTCGATGAAAGGTAAAATATAGTTTTTCAAATGCTTCCACTCAAACGCGCCTGCAAATCTTTTTTCCATTTTTTTTTTTTCGTCAATCTGTGTTCAATGAATATTGTATTTCAATTAAACATAGCTATAAATAAATGATAAATTATTGATACAAATTTCATAATAAAAATCAGATTTCCTTAAAATACGAAGTTAATAAAATATAAGAATTTATATAAATCATTCACGGAAGATAGAAAGGAAAAGTAACATTTATGAATTATATAATTATATTTTCGAATTTGCGAATACCAATTGCAATTCTTCGGTAGCGGTTTGTCTATTTATCGACGTGTTTATCCGTTTGTGTAGCAGTCACGTTGGGCGATGATGAAACATCGTACGTCTCGTTAGAATGATGGCTTCTACCTCCAGCTATCCCTCGGTAACGATGCAACATCGTTTCGAACAATATGCGGGCCTTCAACTCCGTGCGAGAAGCACGTAAATAAGTTAATTCATCGACGAGATCGCCTAGCCCCGAGTCGGAGCAGTTGGCAATTGGAGACGTTAAATGTACATTAAATTTACGTCAAGCTTACGCTAGGTTTACAGGCCACGGCTTGTTAGCGTAGGATTGCCGTCGTTCACAGAAATGACGATGAGGGATCAATCCACGGAATGCGAGTGGAGGGGATCACTCAGAACGCGCCCGAGGAATTTTCGCAGGAATCCAGAATCCGCGGACAAACATCGGGAAGATCTAATAGAAGAACGACATTGGCGAAAAGCGTTCCAGATATTCGGCCGATCAACGTGTTTTGAATTTTCATAACAATAACTTTTTCATATTTCCGCAAATATTCCATAGAACCTGATTTATATTTCCTGAATAAAGTTTAATTTACAGAGAAAAGTATTTCTATCTTTATATTTTCACATCACGAGAACGATGAACGCTATGTGCGAAATTTCTACAATATTTATTATAATTAAAATGTATAATTAATCTTGCAATGATAAGATACTACTTTAGGAATGCAAAATACGGAAACAAATTTAAATAATTTATCAAATATATATTATCTTCGTTAATATAAGTCATATAAATCTAATTAAACGAACATAATATAACTAGTAACATCATATAACTATAAAATTAATATCTAAAATTAATTAGCGAAGGAGCCGTTTCTCATATGGAGATATCATAATCTTAATTGAAGTTCTGAAACTTCATTTCAATAATAATCGTATAATTAATTTAAACATATCAAGATCTATTTGAATTAACAGACTTTCACGTGCGCACGCGCGTCTTCTGCAACAATGTATCGAGTCAAATGCTGCGATATAGAGAAATGTTTGAATTGAAGACAGAGCGGAGGTAATTGCTATCGTACAAACCGCAACGTTCAGCGCATTTCCCTACGCAATGTGACTCTTATTTATTAAAGACGCTTTGTTTCGGAAACAATTAGCGACCTGGTAGAGAATGCACAAAGGAGCCTCGTTCCTACGCTGTGAGAACCGCTCGCGTCTCTCGCGCGGAAACTTACATAATTTGGAAAGACGTCGTGACGTTGGTACGTGTGTATATACGTGTACGTGTATCTAGTGGAACAATAGTGGCTGACGCTGAAGCACGGGCCGTACAAGCCACAGGATCGATACCGCCTGTCTACAGAGAGGGAGGGACAAAGAGAAAGATAGACAGATAGAGAGAGAGAGAGAGAGAGAAATTTATGCGAGGGTGGCTCTAAACAGCGCCGACTGCCGTTGTTGGTTTATGAGCGCGGAGTGAAGCTGAACATATGTGGTAAATTCATATTAATTTCGTTTCCTTATATATGCGTATGCCGTGTCGCGAGATTGGGCAAGATTGCTTTAAAGTTAAAACAGTATGCTAAAAATAAAATGTATAAAAAATAATAACGTATTATTGTATTTATTTTGCGAAAAATTTTTTTAATAGTTTAATAGTTTCCTAGAATATTAATAATACGTTAATCGAATTTAAACATTTTTTTCATTTTATCTTTGAAACTCTTATTTCAAGACATAGATACAACGTGCTTGCAAATTCGTTAAACAAATATATTATCTTTTAGTATTTCTATATAAATAGTATTTCCTATACAAATGTGTAGATATGATTATTATTTATAGTGCAGAATGTGCATATATATTTAGAAGCGGATCAAAAAGAGATTGAAAAGGACACTATGCGCCTGTGAATCTTCAAAAAGAGACTCTTCTCCCTCATACTTGAGAAAAAGAGAAGAGCCTTTCAGCCTTCGACGAGAATGACTGTCTCAGTCGACTCGATGACTTTACAAAACGTCTTTGAATAACATTGATAAACTTCGCATATGGATTTTTATTTGTGGTCTTTCATGATAATTTTTGATAATTTTTTAGATATAAGTTTAGTTCGTCAATATTAACTATATATGTATTATTCTCATACATAAAGCTCGACTGTTTATTGTCTAATAAGTCATTACATATTCTGTGAGCAATATGTAAGATGATATTGACTTTAATTCTTTTTTATAAGCAAAATCTTACTATAGCACGTACATAGATAAAGCGAAAAATTACAAAAAATTATATTTTTTTAGAAAAACTCTTTTTTTGTAATTCTCTGTTTATACAGAAAAAATTAATTCTGAAGATGTCCCTTTGATCGAAAATATTAAAGACTTGCAAGATATTAATAGCAGTACATCAAAATCGCGGTGGATCTTCAGACAGATATATATATATATATAAATATAAACCGTGATCTTCGACCCGATCGTTCGCATTGGACCGCATCCGGACATAGGCGAAGCGCATTTTCTCTCCCTACATATTTTTCTGATCAAACTTTGCACCGCTCGCCCGCCTGTTCATTCCATCGCAGCGGGAATGTTAATTAAATCGCGTCCGCGCGAGCTTTACGTTTACGTTTCCATCCAACGAATTTATTGAGCTGTAAGCCGTAAGCTGCAATGAACATTGTCGAAAGAGAGAGAGAGAGAGAGAGAGAGAGAGAGAGAGAGAAATAGAGAGTTGATCTCGCGGTTTATAGCGATTTATGAGATTTTTATCGCCAGCGATTTACGCCAATCGCCGGATTTTTATCGTCACTGTAACTTTTTACTAGAGTCGAAAAACAACGAACGAAATCACGCGGTAAAAATATTTGTTCCATGACTTCTATACACAAAAGTAGGAGAGGCATTGTAAAATACACAATAAGTATTGTGAATTTCGTTACGGTATACAGATTTATCTATTGACAGCAATTTTCATCGAGAAATGAATATAATACCGTTCAAAAATATATTTTCTCTTCACAGTGTGTATTGTGTCGTATCGATTCTTCGTTTTAAATGGAAGATATTATTTTGGTATGATTTTGCAAATAATATCGTGTTCCATAATTAGTAAAGTTTAATTTCAAAAGGTTTTGGAAAATACGCTTTTTACAAAATATACAAATTGTTGGCGAATCTCTGTTACGCGAAATCTATTATTTTCTTTTATTAATATATTGGAGAACGCAATATCTTTTCGATATTTACTACTATGATATTTTCTCCGACATACTGTGCATATATGATTCGTGGAAATCTCGTTATAAATTGTTCGGGTAATTGTAATCCTATGAAATATAAAACCGACGATGACTGTACACTTCTGATTCGCGATATTTATTGTTCGAACGAAATAACAAATTCGCATTAAAGTGAATTTGTTATACAGGGTGTAACTGAAATAACGCCCATTAACCATACAATACTATTCCTAATAAAAAACTAAGTCGAAGAATTCTCTACCATGTTACAATTTTCACAATAGTAACGAGATATTAATTTCTAAATATTGCCGAATAAACTGATAAAATCGATGTATAAGACAATTTTAAGATATCTTTCCGTAAATATTTTGAAGATTTTTCTTTAAAAAATTCTCAAATATGTTAAAGTTGTTTTGTACGTCGATTTTAGACATTTTGCGCATTGAACAACTAAAAAAAAATATTGCGAAAATTGCAAAATGATAGAGGACTTTTCATTTATATGATTAGCGGGCCTTATTTCATTCAGATACACCCTGTATATATATCATGGATATATCTACCAAAGACATTACATAAGATAAATTATGATATTGCAAAACGTTATTTTATTATAACATAACTGACATTTGTAGGCACGAAACCAGTGTATAATAACGGTGTAATATAACGGGTGTGACTCTTTCTTAACGGGATTTGAATGTTAATTCCGAAGCATCATGCATTATTTCCTCGACGCATCTTCACGTACGTATCGTTATATGTATAGTTAAAGATAACGCACTTGATAGGCAGCATCACAGGCAGCTTGCCTGTCTCCACTTACGTTAATCGTGACGCTGTCATGTTCCCATGACAGCGGAGCCATCCGTTAACGTCTGTCATATACTCGCGTGCTCTATTAATTAATCCTGAGATGATGACGCTAGCACGAAACATTTAGGTTTGCTAATGACCTGAGGATATTATATGTATGCAACGGACGCAATAAAAATCGCAAGATTATTTATAAAATCATACATAAATATAGAGCTGGATCATCTAACATTGCTGCCCACAATCAAGATATAATGATAAATACAGACGAGGCATGCATAATGAAAGATGAGAATCGAAATTAGAAATTCATAAATTAAATGTAAATTGTGATTCAAATAAATCTCATCGCCTACAAATAGATATCTTGTTTAAAATTTAACAGCATAATCTAATAAATAATAATAACCTTCTAAATCTTTTAGAGAGAAATCTTACTCCAAAATACTGAAAATGAATCAGTCTTGAAAAAAAGTGTAAAAATATTTTCATTCTTGAACAAGAATGGCAGATTTTCACTTCAAAAGATATAGGGAGAATGTAAGGAATTTTTATTATTTGGTATTATAGCAATTCCGAAAGAATAATTTATCAACTCTAATCATTTTCTGTTTCGAATATTTAGAAAATGATTTTAATGGTTTGGAAATATGGCTGCTATATAATGGCTACTATATCGACTCTCTTTTTCTTTTTTGAACCCATGGATTTTTTGCTTCAAACAGAAATCCTTCTAATACAGTAAAGTGTGAAATAAAGCGAGGCGCTACCAGTAATAAACAGAGCTGATCCAGTGTGATAAAGCAGCGAGGAACAGAAAAATCTGCTCTCCTCTCCATTGTAGATTTACGACTCATCTCATCATTTCATTTAAAATATCCGATATCCGCTCAATATGAGAATTTTAAATTTGGTGCACTTTCTTTTGAAAACCTTCCGACAAAGCCTACATCAATTAGTAATCCTGGATCTCCAGGAAAATTGGATTGTATGGGAAATTAAAAATTTTATCGCGCTATTTAATTTGTGTCGCAAATAAAATTTATTAGTAAAATTAATTTTAAAAAGTGTTTAATTAAGCTTATTCTTTTTATATTACAATTTTAATTTTAAAAAATCATTAACTTTTAAATTAATCTCATTAATTTGATAATAAAATTACGGTCAAACAATGAGCAAGCATTTCAAAATTTATGTTAGCATAAATTAATATTTACATAATTTAATTATTTCTTGAAAGGGAAAAGATCTATTTTCTTGTATCAAGAGATTATATGGCAAAGAATATTTAAAAATTAATTGGATTAACAAAAACAAATAATGATGAGTAAATTTTTTGATTGAATTTAGTTTTCTTACGCGAGAAACTACACAAAAAAAGCAATTTGCCTCGGAATACATGTGTCCCTGGATGCGACACGCAGCTCTAGAGAGGAAAAGTAATCTCAAGTGGCTATACGTTTCTATCCGAAAGTTTCGTTCTCGGCACACTTTTTGTAAGCACTAACGCAAACCGCCATGCAAAATACGATATAATTTACTGCAGCTATATATGCCCAGACCGTTTTAATAATACCCTGGTGTTCCTGACCCACCCTCGTCTCCCACTTTTTATCCCTCGTTCTCCAACGAGAATTCACTGGCAAATTAAAACCACAGGAGAATTTATCGTTGGCTCCTAGTCGGCTCGGTGCGTCTGGCACCGTTTAAGATAACTAAGTGCCGAAGACGCGTATTAACGAGCGCGTTATTCCTCTCGTTACTCGGCCAAGAGCACGAGATTTTTGTGCAACGAACGACAGTGAAGAATGGACCGAGAAATTAGTATCTCACATGACCGCAATACATAATGATCGATAACAGAATAATCAGCGCAAAGAATTTAGGTCATATTTAAATTTTAACGATCTCTCAGTAGAAATATTCAAAAAAATTACAAATACATTGTGATTTAGACATTCAAATAGAAAAAAAAAATCAATATAATCATGATATCTAAAAAACGAATCCTTATTAAGCATTTTCAAATAGCACATTATTATAAATTCTCGTCTATCATAAATGTAATTTTATACTCGCTTAATTTATGAGAGAAAGAACTTTGTTAATTTAACAAGTCATCAATACCTTTAACAAGTAATCGGTAAATGTGTAACAACAATTTTGTTTGTTGTGATTGCTGCTAGTCTACTATACCAATCAATTAGTAACAGAAGCAAACTATATAGAATCTAACCTATTTTTTGAATAGACTTTAGGCTCGTTTATAGAAACCGTAGGTGATCGTGGAGTCTTAAGTCGTCATCAGGAAACTGACCAAGCACAGTCAAATATAGAGAGAATATTTACTAGAATTGATTAATTTCTTACGATTTGAGACCCTGCAATCATCTACGATTATTATATATATATATATATATATATATATATAGGGTGTCTCAGACCACCCGTCCACTTTTTTTATCTCCGCAGGATAAGATCCAATCAAAAATATGTTCAGACCAATGTTGTGAGTTTTAAAAAGATCTATTTATTGATTATATCAATTTGACCTTGGGTGGCTTTGTCAAGGTCAGATCAAGATCATATCGATTTTTTTAAATGAAACATTCTAAAATCTAGCCGATATCAAGAGCTTTCCAAAACCTTATAATAAAGTATCTTTTGATTAAATAAATCTCGAATTATGAAGATTAAAAGTTACAAAACCACCGGCATTAGCATTACCCAAGGTGTACCGCATAGAGGATTTACACCTTTTGTGTATGTATGTGTGTCAAAAGACTTTCTGCGAGTGAAGAGTCCGATTAGGAAAACGCTGTCGCCACAATCTTTCAGCACTAGCAAATGAACCTCGACACTTACCCAAAATTAGCAACATATCGTATACTTCTTCATTTAAATAAGACATTTGGATGACAGCTGGATAAATCTATAAAAACTTTAAGAAATAAAATGAAATAGTGAATATTTATTTATCTCTTTTCACTTTTATAGCAACATAGGAAAGTCTCTACTAATGTTGAATATTTATTATTAGAATCCGAACGTTTGGACTCGGTCCCAACGGGCTGCGCAGGGAGAGCCGTTGCGTGTGAATAAGTCGGGTGCTTATTAAAGCGAAACAGCAACAAAGTTGTCGCGTGGTCCAGCTTTAATAAGAAAACGATAGCAATTTTGAATATCTCTCATAAACAAGTAAACATTTACTTATTCAGAAACATCAACATATGCAAGTACGCATGTAGATGAGCGCGCGCGCAGCAGAGATTTGGAGTCAAAAAATACATATACGCACAGCAGAGATTTGGAGTCAAAAAATATTACGGGTATGAGGTCCTTATCTCTGCTGCGACACACGCACGCACGCACGCGTGCGCACGCGCTACATCTTGGGTAATACTAATGCTGACTGTACTGTAACTTTTGATTTTCATAACTCAACAGATTTACTTAATCAAAAAATATTTTATTACAGGGTATTTAGTATAAGACAGGTAGTATAGTTCTAGAAAGCTCTTGATATCGACTATTAGATTCTAGAAAAAAAATAGGATGTTTCATTTAAAAAAAATCGATGTGGCGAAGCCACCCAAGGTTAAACTGATATGATTAATAAATAAATCTTTTTAAATCTCACAATTTTAGTCTGAACATATTTTTGATTGAATCTTGCGAGGATAAAAAGGGTGGTCTCAGAAACTCTGTATATATATATATATATATATATATGAGCCTCTTATTTACTAATGATACTATTGATTATTTGTTACATTGACGAAATAATTTGCAATCGTAAAAAAATCGATCGTTTTTTAAACAAATATCATTTGTTTTCCCTTGGTTTGTTCCTATAACAAAATCATTTCTCTTAGTGGCAATCCAAGCATTTTGCATGTCTACAATTTCCTGTTTATTTGATTTAAATATGTCTCATTGCCAAGGCTCGTTCAAATTATTCGCTTATTCAGTAATTACCGTCGGATCGTCGCGTAAACACTCAAATCATCCAGTTGACCGCGAATGAAATTCCGTCGGTTTACTCGGACGCGTAAGTGGTTCGTACGAGAGACTGGCCAGACGAGAGAAAAGTTGCGGAACGTTCTCTCGAGAGCCCTCGCGAAAACGTTTACATCGTGCTAGTCGTGTAACGATAAAGAGAATCCATCTTTCGCGCTGTGTCTCTTTCCCGTGCTTATCCCTGGAAATCGGCGCGTTGTAAAGGAACCGAGAAAGCGCATAGAGACGCGGGCGTCTTCCTCGAGTGCATTACTCGAATAGGAGAGGTGGCCAGAGATGGTTGCGGTCGAGGGTTCTGTACACACCGCAGCCGCCACAATGTGTTTGCCCGCAAATAGAATTTCCTCGCGTCTTTATTTACTAATAACGTAGCCCCTGTGATCGACTCACAATCAGTTGGCGAAGAGAAAGACGCGTGTATGGACACTCGCTCGTTCCATTCGCGTTCTCCTCACTTTCGAGACGGCCTTTTCGGATCTCGCAAACGAACTCTGACATGATGAATTATTGTAATGTAACCCTATGATTATATACGAAACGTGTACATCGTTACCAGGACTCGTTATATTGCGTTATCGTTTATTACGGTATATTTTACTTACCGTATATTTTATTATAAATTACGAACTACGATTATAGCGAAACGATGATGCGAGAGAACAACCGCTAGGTACATGAATTCTTTTGAATTCTTTGGAATCTCTTTTAAACTATAGTAAGACTACCAAGGATAACGAATGTCTTCCTCGATGATAGTCTATCTAAACTTTATGCGTGTATAACTAGGCGTGTTATTTACATATTCATTCTTTGAACGCAGCCGTAACTTATGTATTATCGCGCACGATGTCATCGCAGAAAGTACCCGTGTTACTCGTATATTTGATGAACATGTCTTTCCAGAGAACGTCGTTCCCCTCCATAAACGTCATATCACCGTGCAGGTATCTCGAAGTAACTGTCTCGTCCAGGCGACATCTAACTCGGAATAAATTACATACGGAAGCGTCGATCGGCATCGTAAGCGCGCGGAGATATGTGCGCACGCGGCGCGCGCATTATTCATTGGATATTAATTTCGCCATCTGTACGCGCAATTTGTATGTTCCTACGAAGATTTATCGATCTCGCGTTATACGGGCACGCACGATAACGGCATGCTATCAGGTATGGCGCACACGATCCGATGAAAAAGATGCCCTTTTGGCATAAAATTATCAACGACTATTACATACGGCTAAAATAAATTCACGATGAACGATCGACGCAGATTCCAATGCGATCTATTAAATAACAGAGAGGGATAAATCGAGGCGAATTGAAGAGACAAGATAAAAGAGCACGCAGTATTTTTTACGATCGAATTGAACTCGTGCGTAAATTATCTTTATTATACACTACGTGAGCAATAAAGAAATGCATACAAATTATTTGAAAATTTCCAAATTGTCAACTTCCAAAAATTTATGAAAAGAACGGTTTGGTTAAAGTATCTAAAAATTTAGTTACAAATTTTCTAATAATATTATTCATCTTGGGTTCATCAAAATAATTATGTAGGACTCTCAAGCTAGAATATCAAAACTTTTTGCAGTATGGCTCATTATCTCTTGAGCATCCTAATTTTTTAAATTGACAGTCCAACAAAATTATTTTCAAATCTGTATCTAACTAAATTTTTAAATACTTCAGTCGTTCCTTATTTCCACTGAGGAAAAAATATTTAATTATTGGGATTAAAGAATAATTATCGCATAATTCTTAATTAGATAACGTGATAACGAGGTGACAAAAAATCTCTGCTTAAACATAGTTTGCACCTGATGTGGCCATTCTGTATCCACCGGACAATTTATGAATGCACGCCAAGAAATGCGTATAAATGTTATAACCGCATTACTTACGATGAAGCCGCAAAAAGAAAAAGGGGGGAGGGGAATTTTACGAGCGAGAATACCGCATGTTTCTCGCGTTTGTTATCATCACCGTCACGGATTCCATTTTTCGCGGACGAGCGTCAGAATATAATGCGCCGTCACGGCGACGGCAGGAGCCGGTGGGAACCGGCGGCGCGCGAAAATGACGCCCTTTCGAGGCCGCAACCGCATTACTCACGCGACGGTTAACGCGTACTCGTTATAAACGTTGGGAAAATGTCCTGGCGCATTTTTTCTCGCGTCCGCGGAAGGAATAAGGGAGCGACGCGAGCGTGTTAAATCACAAGCCCGCGTTCCTCCACAGCATCCTCCTGACGATGGCGTGTGCTCGTCGCGCCACGCGACACGCGTATAAATCAATTGTAACTCGAAGGAGAAGCTGCACACGCGACTCAAACCGAAGGTGTTAAGAGGTTCCCAAGACTTCCAAGTGCAATTCCTCGATATATATTTGCGGGATCTAAAAACAGGTCGAAGAATTCAGAGGCGCATACAAACCGCGGATATAAATAACAGATACCTGGGTAATGCGGATCCACAAATCAAACTTAACATAGATTTATAGGTAGATAACTTATTCCGTTCTATTTAAATTTAAATTTCTTACATATATTTCATATCATTTAAATGTCAATAGTTGAAAGAAATTGCAAAATCCTGGTAGCATCTTATCTCGTGTTTTTGCCAATATGAAAATGACTAAAACGACGTGAAGATGCCGATGTCGAGATACGCATCGGATACACGCTGGGTACACACATCGCATCTGCCTGTGTGGTTAATTATAATATTGTCTGGACATGAGATATGAAGCAACGTTCGCATAGTTCGATCGCGCCTGGCGTTGGAATGTCGCTCTCGAACGTCACAACGATATTTTGTTTCGCTAATGAATCATGATGGAATCTAAAGAGAAAGATAAATAGATGGATAGACGATTAACGAGAGAGAAACAGAGAAAGAGAGATTTGTTTAGTAACACGATTGTGTTGAAATCCCCGGGTCCAGTAGCGTGTCCTCTTGCTCTGGCTTCGTTATTGAATCCAGTGTCGCGTAACAAGTGATTTAGCACGTCCTACATGATCCTGCTATTTGTGGTAGAAGATTTCGATATTTCAATATGCTCGTTTCCATGCATGTACGCGTAATGATATACAAAATGGAGAAACAAAAATGGGAAAACATCATTAGTACTCTTATACGAGATATTATTAATGAAAATTATTTTCATTCGAAAAGAAGTTTATTCGAAACCGACAACTTTGAAGTTAATTATAAGCGACTCAAAATTAATAGGAATTATTTATGATTCGAGCTCGCACAAGATTTTGTATTTTTATATAATAAAATTTTTTTAATAAAGACAACATTGTCTTAACGTTCGGAGACAAATCTCACGGGCACATTGAGAGAGAATTTTCGATGTAGTATTTAAATTTAGTTTCATAGATGAAAAGCGCGACAAGACATTGCGTCCGACATCTTTAATTACAGGGACGCGCGGTGGTTTAAGGCACCACTCACTTCGGACTCTCTGGGAAAGTCTTCTCCGGGGAATTCGATGATGGCCGGACGATCAGAATCGGCTTGAGCCGCTCGGAGAGTAACGGCACTTCCTGTTCCCGGACGAGCGAAGAGACGCGAGAAGATGTACTTCGAGCGTGTAATATATGCCGATAACGCGCAATGTGCCTAAGCGCGGCCCCAAGATAATCGCAAGGAAATCGGCTTTCGCGCAAGATCCGCGTGTGATAGAAACGCGCATAAATAAACAAATAACTCCACGGCAGTCTAAATCACCGGTTCCGTTCCGTTTGATTCATGATTCGAAGTACTTCGTGCGAACGCGGTACATAAATCAACCACTTAGGGACTAGTGAGCGCGAGCTCAGAATCCGAGAGGATAGCGAACGCGATCGCCGAGATGAAATTTCGGTTCAGAAAACGACGAGAAAACGCGATAAATTATCCTCCTCGTCTGCGCCGACTTTAGCGATCATCGATATCATCGGTAATGATTAGTCGGGAATACTTAAGTAGAGAAT
>Ga0157364_1003621_pt1 | contig 15045 bp, 6 predicted proteins | sample AttsexASBM2_FD_111476 | JGI IMG/M metagenome (GOLD analysis project Ga0157364, IMG submission 111476) | Fungus gardens microbial communities from leaf cutter ant in Ribeirão Preto, State of São Paulo, Brazil - Atta sexdens ASBM2 | ecosystem: Host-associated > Fungi > Mycelium > Unclassified ... | reverse complement strand
CGAATATGCTCTTTTGTTATTGCCATCGTGAACACTACTGATTTTTGAGGTTATGTGCATCAAACGTCAAACCATATGGTATTTTAGAAGGCCAAATGTTAACGCTTTAAAACCACAAAAAGGGAAGATATATAAAATTTAAATTGTTATTTCGGTTGTATCAAATCTAAAGCTCAGAACTTTTTTGTACACCTAATATATAGTAAAATAATTAGTTATAATATAAAATTAAAGATGTATATAGATAATAAATATTGTATAAAAAGATATTAAAAATGAGACACTTGATAAACATATGTTATAATCGGCAGACGTATGACACTAACTAACGGATAATAGAAAAATTTTGGTATTGCAATATCAAATTTTGTTTATTAACAGTATGTAAGCTTTGTATAGATTGCTATTTGTTTATAAGTTTAGACTTTTTTTTTTATTTTTTAATGTTCAATATTTCGGAGATTAAATGCTTTTTACAACAAAGTTCTTCGTCTAAAATTTAATATTGTCCCAATCAAAGGATCCGTGCTGCAACCTATGCTCAGCTATCAAATGGACGTGTTCCACCGGATGTAATTTTTGTGTTCATTAATTCTTGTCTTAAATTTCCTACAGTCTATCCTACATATATTGCATCACACTCAACACAATCGATCTTATAGACATTATTTTTTGGAAAATATCCATTTTTTGGATAAATATAATAATGTTTAATAATCCAATGAAAATATATCATATAAAAATGATGCTCTCATCCAATGTAACATCTCCTATATGCATATCTGAAGAAGACTCAATCGTGAGATCGAAACATGTTATATTTTTAATCAATTATAGAATATTATATTATACATACTTTCTTTTGATTTTTCATATTTTAAAATACTTCTTTATATTGATTCTTATGTATCCTTTATTGTCTTCTTATTGTTTTTTAAATTAAGAGTCCTTCGTTCTCGTAATAACTTATTTAATTATGATTGTAAACATACGTCAAATATAACATGCTGTTCTTATTTTAAATTTATACAAGATAACTTTGCTTTACACGCAATCAAAACTATTATGGATCAAGCCTCGTAGATCTATTATTAGGAACAATAATATTCAAATTAGATTTTTAAAACATTATATTGTTAATAAGTTAAAACCACAACATTTGAATAAATTGAATAATTTGAATTGCATCACATGTCGATTCAGAAATTCTTGCGTCTAAAAGATTCTTTTTTTCAAAAAATTCTTAAAATCGAATTGAATGATACTTATAGAAAAAATCATGATCTTAGAATGCATCTCTTGCAATATTGCAAGTATCTTACCTCGTTTGCTTCTTATAATAATTTGTGATGAATTTTTCAACACGTAAGAAAAGCTAGTTTTTTCTTATTTACGAGAGAAAAGAAAAGAATTGAAGCCAAAATCAATTGGCTATCTAAGAAACAAAACATAATTATGGTATGTATTGAGCAATCTTGACATGTAAACTGTCTTCTTGTTTAGTCTGTTAATTCTCGAATGTCGAATATAACTGTTATAGCATAATAATGTTATCCGGATTTGATAGAAATTACGACTTCGAATTAATGCGTTTTGATGTTTATTAATTTGCGACATGTAACATAAATAAAAACGTATAACCAATATCATAATGGTAAAACAATGGTCATTTGAGCTTTAGGAAATTTTCACTCCGAATGTGTGCTGAGGTTAATTGTTTGCGAAGTTAATTGTTTTTATATAATGACGTGTAATGTACGAAAGAAGATAAGAACAGATTTAATATAAGTTATGTATCCACTGAAGATGATTCCGTTGTAAACCGAAACATTTGGAAGAATTTGTGATTGTAACACTATATCTCTTGCACTGTATAACATGCTTAACTCATTTAGCCCTTATACTAAATTTTATTAAATCTTTGAAACTAATGAAGCTCTCTAAAATATCTACTTTTGAATCGTAATATTTTTTAAACATCTAATGGAGCTTTATAAAACATCTACAATTGATCATCACATAGAAAATATCATTCTATTATTAAGAAAAGTAATTATTCATTTTATATATATATATTTTTTTTTAAGAACGGTTACTCTTAATAAAGAATATTTCCTAGTAGTAGTAAGTCTTAAAATATACTTATCACAAATTTTAAAAATACACATTATCATATACTCAAAATAAGAATTAATTTTCTTTTAAAGTATAGTATAAAATTTTATCGAAGAAGAGTTGGATTTGATTAATTTGAATATTTAATAATATATTAATGTAAAAAAATTTATTAGGCCAGAAAATTTGATATATTTCTTTCAATTCCATACAATAGATTTAGGAAAAGTGAAATATAATTCAGAAACAAGAAATTTTTTCTTATTTAAAATAAATTCATATTTTTAATTCAAATAAGTATTTTGGGATCAAATTGTAAACTTATATTGTTCCAAAATGATGTTTTTTTCAATATTTATCTTAATTATTTTGAATAAAGAATTTATTACTTCTTTTAAATCCTCATAGAACTTTCCTCGTCAATACCACAATACTGATCATGATATTTCGCCATTGCTTTGCCACGTCATAATCACTTGAAAAAAATCTGACATGATCTATAAGAGGCCTAGTCTTGTGCCTGATATGGATCTGGTATGGAAATGACTTATAGTATTCGCAGTAAAATTTATTAAATAGCCCACGATAGACCCAGACTCGCGCCTCATATGAAAATATGACCGCAGCTAGCGCTTATTCGCATCGCAGTATTTCGTGGTTGTGACAGATTTTGAACCTGAATAGTCATAAACTTTAATGATTAAGATCTCAAGCTTGCGGGGTAGAGTAACTTCTGACAGATTTCTTCATTTTATGCAAAAACATATCAAATAAATGTAATTTTATTGATTTTTGAAGTAACAGGGGCTAAACTGAATTATTATCCTTTTTTCTTGTCAAGCCTTTATTTTTACGCGAAAAATAAAATTAGACTTATTCGAGTATTTTTTCATAAAACGAAAGAATTTGGCAGAGAAAAGTGTCAACCTGTCCCGCGAGCTTGATATAATTAATTTTACGACTATTTAGGTTAGCCTGTAAATCTTACAGCCTGATGCTGATATAATATCAATATCGTGCCGCTGTCGAGAACAATCGCTTCTCGATGGGAAGAAGGATGGGATAGACTAGGGAAGAAAAACATTAGAATCCAAATACAAATAACACAATCAAAGTTGACCACACTTATGCAAAAAATAAGGCATGCAACATTCAGATATGAGGTGCGTTCAGTATTGCAAATCGGCACCTGTTTGCTCTTTTATCGAAAATTGTTCGGCAACTCGCATCTTCTGCTACATGTTATCTCATCTGCGTTCGGTATTAACATTTTTAGAGCTAATCGAGCTGCTCGATCCATTTCAGATTCAAAGACCAAACTCGCAGAGCTAATGCATTTTCGTGCCTAAATTAAATTCATAACCTGTATATGTATAATAATGTATTCAACTGATTCATTAACACATAACATACATTCATCTCTTTTAATATTTCTATTTTACAAAAAGTGTATTTGAATTGTTATAATGAGTTTACAAACGCTCAAACAAATCAAATTATCAAATAGAAACTGATGGAATACATTATGTACAATATTTAACGAGGAAAGTAAGTTTTTAATTCTTTTCCTCTTTATGAATTTGAAATTTTACGTATTTGAAGTTACGTTGAAGTTACGTATTTGAAAACAAAGAATTTTCTAATTAATTTTTATATCAAAGCTTATGCACATATAGAATGAAATAAAATCAAATTATATTAATATGTTAAAGACTTCAACGAAATATAAATCAAATATGATATAATTTATAAATTACTGAAATTTATTTTGCAATGTAATATTTTCTTTTAAGAAAATACATCTTGCATATAAATCTGCATTCATGTGTAACGATCTATTTTTAGAATATAAGACTATTATCAGTTTCTAGTAAAGCGAAAGAAATTTTCAATAGGGTATTTTTTATTTATTTATAAAAATAAACAGTTTCATAATCTAATCTTAAAGGTCAGTCAGTCAGTGTCGTTCGTACGCAGTAATGAGTCTTTCTGGCGTGATTTTTTTATTACTTTCCAACTTTCATTTTCATGAAATTGATTAGTGTTTTAATGTTAAATTTTTTTATTTATAGTACTTTCAATAATATTAGCTAAAACTAAAAGTGACTCACTGTGTCTGATACTGACTAACCAAAATATCAAGATTTTTTAATAATTCATAGTAATGTTTGCGATATAGTTTATGATTTGTGATCAGAGCGTCCTTATTTTTGGAATAATTAATTATAATTTTAAAGTTTTTTTATAAATTAGTTTTTCTCTATTCCGGTATTTCCATCATTTTCTTATTTTAGTTCATTTTTCTTTTTTCTTTTTCTTTCACTCTTTTTGAGTTTTAATTCTGGCATTTAAATTCTCGAGGTAGGAGAGCTCACCATAACAGGATTTTTATTTACAATTTATTTGTATAAGTTTATGTTGTCTCTGAGGAGGGCTCAAAAGTGAGCCGAAACATGTAAGCGTGTTTTAGGGAATAAAGAAGTTTCACACTTTATAGATATATTATTTGTGCGACATCTTCTGCGCTTGACTCCTTTCCAGTTTTTAAAGGACAGTTTACAGCTCTGTAGCGTTCGGAATTAATTCTTGGTACTCGGAGATCGTGCTCAAGCTCGCCATCTGCTAGTTCGCATCTAAGATTTACATTGCTGAATGCACTATGGTAGCGAGACGAAACAGCTTGCCACGATCGGACGATCTCTCGAGACCAGAGACTAAGCCGGCACTAAAGACAAATACTTTGTCATTGCCATTTTCCAAACTCAAACTAAGTATAATAAATATCAGCGTATTACTTCGTTGTTTACATGTAATCTCCTCAAATATTAATAATATTAAACTATCAACAGACTGAAATTAAAAATGATTACAGTAGAAAGTATAACATTGGCAATGACTTGATCAGAGCGTGCGATTAGCTCAGCGTAAATGTATTAAGCCACCATTCTAGATTCGAATCTTACCGATGATATGATGACGTTTTTTAATAATTATTGTAGTTAATAAGACAGAATATACATAGATATGCGAAACAGTAGCGAAAAATATAAATTGAACAGGAAAAATTAAAAGGTAATAATAACAAAAAAAAAGTTATTTTTTTTAACAGAGAAAAAATATTCTCATTTTGAAAGTAATTATATTTTTCTGTGTGCATGCCCTTTCAACATTCATTAGAGCTCTATAATTCATCTATAATTGATCATTTAATGTCATTTAGACATCTAGAAAAGCTTTTATGAGACAAACAATTACAATTGATCCGTAACGTCTAATAGACATTTTTTAATACATTGAATAGAAATCGACGTAAAATACGGAACTCTGGATTTCTAATGGATGTCCAGTGGAAGTTTCACGCTTAATAGAAGTTTCGAATCTTCTTGATGAATGTCTAATGAGTGTTTCTGTTCTGTGTTAGTTGTAATGCCTCACTCAACAATATAACTGTAAAATAACACAATTAACACGTACATACACGCTATATGTAACTTACAAGAGAAATACCAGATGGAATATCGGTACGGTATTCGGGAATTTTGATACTTTTATAGGCTGTTCTTAAGCAAAAATAAAAAACGATACGTGGCCGTTTCAACCATTAGCTAATAGTTTCGAAGAAATCAATTTTTTAAATAATTATTGTATTAATTTGAAAAATGTACTCTAAGAAAATATTTTTCAAATATCAAAATATCAATATTTTTATAAATTTTATTTTATTTCATCGAATGTAAAGAATAAAATTACACCTAGGTGGATGATTCTGAATCTCGGATTATGATTTTCAACGCAGCAAGTAGACTGCGCGTCAGTCGAAGTGTTGCTCACTTCAGTAAGCATTCGATTCAATTGTGCGCGTAGCAATTCTCCGAAATAAAGTATTTCAATAAAATTTACTAGCATAGAAAACGATAGAAATGTTCATAATAAAATCGCATATGCTAATGGAAAATGATTATTGATGCTAGGTAAGACAAAACATCTGCTCTCAAATGACTTGGCTCAATTGATTCTCAAAATAAAATATAACTGATTGACTGAAAATTTGTGATTAAATTTTATAAAAACTACAACTGGCTGAAAAAGTGGAAATTTCTCAATTTTCTGAAAGAGTAGAGATTATTGGAAAGAAAATTGTGGAATTTGTGATAGAAATAATTCGTAATTTATGTAATACATTTCAAATAAATTAATATCGAATAGACAATTACTATTTTGAGTAATAATTCATTAATTGTCAATTGTCAGTGTAATAAAATGGTGATAAAATATTAGAATTAATGTTAATATCTTCTTGTGTTGTGCATTCTTCCGCTAAAAGTAATTTTCATTTTTTTCGAAATGAAAATCACAGTCATTCGATCTGATCAGATAGGCTATCATGGTCAAATTCTGCCCAGGGATCATTGCAAGTAGTATTGTAAATCATAAAAGTATAAAAATATAAAAGTAATATTGTATCTATTTGCTCTTTTTATTGAGGATATAAAGTTTGAGATTTTCATTAAAAAAATCAAGATCTTATAATGCTGCTTGTAAAATTTTATTGAAATATTTTTTTAGTTCGCTGCGCGCGTAATTGAGTCGAATACTTACTGAAATTAATATCATTTCGAGCACGATCTACTTGTTGAGAATTATCATCCAAGATTCAGAATCATCTACCCAGATGTAATTTTATCTTTAATATTCAGTTAAATAAAATAAAATTTATAAAGATATGATTTATAAAGATTGATTTTCCTATATATAATCCGTTTTTCAAATTATTACAATGATTATTTAAAAAATCGATTTCTTCGAAACTATGCGCCAATGGCTAAAATCGCCGAACACATATCGTTTTTTTTTTCGTTCAAGAACTGCCTGTAAAAAACGCATCAAAATCTCTGATATTGTTATTTGATGTTCCTTTTATTAGTTCACTGGGTACTAATAATCTATTAAAAAATATTCTATTAAAGAAGATAGAATAAAAATTTCGAAATAATCAAAGTTTTATTTTTCTTTAAAATAATATTATTTATTTATCGGATACTGTTATACATAAGGAAAGAATCTTCTATCCCTATTTTCAAACTGCTGTATCTTGGAAACAAAAAGATCATATCATCGAAATGAATCGAAATACATTTTAAAGCCAAAAGTTCATACTTTGATGACATTATATAATAAAATTAAACAAAAAACTGCCGGTGCTGCAATGTTTTGAAAACTAGCTTGAAATCGTTATTTTGTGTTTTTAATCACCATTTTTCTTAATAAAATTGCGACGTAATAGCCAACTTTTGCTGACATTCACACAAAACTACGTCAAAAATAACTATATGCACGCTCGTATTGCAAAATGAGGTTGCATAGTGTAATTATTGGATTCAATAATTAGAAATTATTATAAACTTTACATTTTAGGGAAAAATAAAACAATATACGATTAAAACAGTATACGATTGAAATGTAATGATCGTTTAAATAATGCTTAGATTTAGATTTTTCATGGTTTTTACAAATCCATGAAAGTTTCTTTTTTATACAAAAAAGCATAATTAGACTTAATTAAACTTTTTGTGTTATCTAACATTCAAAATTTGTTTTTCATTCAAATATATTACAAGTTATAGTCACTCTATTATCACAATTACACATAGTGATCCTAAATCTATATTTAATAGTGAAATTAGACTTAAATATAATTACATGGATTCAAAATATTCGTATTAAAAAATACTTTCGTTTATAAAAAGTAAAAAGTAGAAGGTAGCCAACTTAATAAGCAATTTGTCAAAAGTGTATTAATTTTTAACTAATATGTCCCTTATTTAGGGACTCAAACTCATTTTTTTCTTTTTAGTAAAATGATTTCGAATTTATAATTTGTTTTTCATATGAAATAACCGGATCTCACGAAGTCACATTCAAGAATATTATTAACTAGAAGAAAAATTCAAGAAAATCTCTCTCGGTTTATGAAGCATCATATGAACTACTTTTTCTTTAGATTGCTTTACTAAAATATTTCGTTTATTATGCCGTTGAAGATGCACGACTAGGACGCTTTATGCGAAATATCATTATTTGGGAACATTGCGTTTGTACGTGTAGGCCGTACTGAAATCTAATTTATGTTATTCAATAAGTAAGATCATTATTCGTTTGGAAATACCGCTTTACTTTTGCTATAAGTACGCGGTATGTTTACTACTGTGCTCAAGTGCAGCAAGAACATCCTGCTTTTGTCTAACGTACAACCGTCCTTTTTTCCACGGATTTTGCAACTGAAGCGGCTTAAAATCATCCCTTAAACAACGCTCTCGCGCACCGATTACAGCAACTAGACAAAAGTTTGGTAACTCATCAGCTGTATAAGTAGGTCCCTTTTGTCCTTTTAGGATTACTGCCATATTCAATTGCTTTACAACAAGATCCACGACTTCCCGCGCCGTGGTCCTTGGTGTTACATGCAGTTTCAAACTGGTACCAGCTGCTAAACCAGTCTCGTAGGCCGCATAAACCTGCAAAGACATTATGATATGTATCTCTTATAAGGGATATATCATATGATAAGAAGAATAAAATACAATATAGAATAAGGAATAAGTTTAACTATAAACACGTAGATAATTAGAATCTATAAAACTATATGACTGATACTACACGATGAATAAAATGTTACATAAATGTAAGCTTATGTGTAATATATATGTGTATCTAAAATATTTTAATACTTAGTGAATAAAAAGAACAGCTGTGAAAGAACATTCAGTGCTTTTGAATTCATATCTTTATTTACAAAAGAATATTTGAAGCCTTTTAAAATTTATTAAACATCTGTTTAAAGTTAATACTTCTTTGTAATTCACTTTTTAAGTGGAACACAGTACTTATGCATTAAAAAAAGTGCTAAAAATGTAAGCGCTTTGCTATTTGTAGATCAAAAGTTTACTATAGTGATTTTGTTATTCATTCCGACAAGAATCGGGAAATGAGTAATTTTTTATTTCATATAAAACATTTACAAAAAAAATATTTATTATCGCAATTCCTATTGAAGGAAAGATAGACTTTTCAAAATATTGAAGATTTTGACTGAAAGCGTTAAGGCTAAATGTTGCAATCAATAATTAAGACTCCTGACTAATCGCGATGTTGGAATCGTCAGAAGCGAGAAATGACACGTTAATTTATGCTGCATGCTATTTTTAAATAAAGACAATTTGGATGAAACAAAATGACGAGATTGCTTTAAAAATCACTAGTAAAAATCGATAAAAACTGTCTTTTCCTCCTTTAACAGTCAGTAAATAGTCGTAAAATGTATGTAAAGTGACTCTAGCAGAAATACATGGTTTGATAATTATTGAAACGAATAAAATATACATTATTTCAAGCTACCTTTAGTTTTCATCGATAATTACGACTTATCAATGTCGTAATTATCGATGAAAACTAAAGTTATTTTGGAATTTTATATGTAAAAGCGTATATTTTATTCGTTTCGAGATAAGTCACATTTTCACAATTAAGCAAATAATAACGAAAAGGCATTCAACATAAATGTCATTTTTCCGCCTAGTTCAACCATTTATCGTGGTGTGCTCTAACACACATACAAACACAAGCACGAGCTCATGCTCGTGTGCTCGCCGTCGGCCCGAAAATGAGCTCTTTCATATGTCGCTTCTTTAGAGTGATGTCGTTTCGTAAGCCGTGCGATTCGGATGTCTTTCGAGAATAGCATAACCTACGAGTTTATTAGCTTTTTATCGAGCTCTTATTACTGAGAGCAATCGTTCTCTCCTTTTTCTTTTCTTTTTTTTTTTCTTATTTGATCCATCGCGTGGTTTATTGATCTCTTTGGGCTTATATTTTTCCCCGCACACGATGGTCTCGGCCTTAGGCTGGGATCGAATGGGCATCATAGTCGTTCTAACGCTTTCTTTTCTCTCTCCCTTCTTTCACTTTTAATTCTAATCCCCCTTTGTATCCTAACACTGACACTATGAATTGATTTCCCATTGATTTCAACTCTCCTGGTGTTTCAAAACAAGAACTCTTAAAAGATCTCATTCAAGAAATGGGCATTTCCCTTCCGACCAAGTGTGCCTCAAAAGACGCTATTGCGTCATCTCTTGATTTCAATAAGAAATTTATATCTCAATCACCCACAGAGTCTTCAAAAATGCAAATTTCAAAAGTTATAAATACTAGAAAGCGAACTGTGTCTAACCCGGTGGACTGCAACGAGGACATCTCGAGCGCTACATCAAAGAAATTGTCAGATACCTCTAATTTATCTATACAATCGAAGCCACCTACTCAATTATCTGTCAACGATTCTGTAAGTACAGACATTACAAACTTGATGAACGCTTCTCAACCTAAGATTGTCCCGGTCCTTTACCGATCTCAAGATAATGGCTCTTATATAGTTTATGTGTATTCTACTAATCGAAACAGCTTCATCCATCCTACTTTGATTAGTAGCATTGCTAAAGTACATATTCCCGGCATTGCTGAGATTAAGAAGATTGGCAAAGGAAAAATTCTCATCGAATGTCCGCCAACGCTGCCAACAGAATTACGGCAAACCTTCGCTCAACATAACCTTCATGCTTTCATTCCTGCATACAAAGTTCTCACAGGGATTATTCAAGATATTCCAGTTGAAATTGATATCGAGACCATTCGCTCTAACATCGAAGCTCCTCGTTGAAAATTCTCGACATTCAGAGATTTAATCGCAAAGTCAACCGAGATGGTAAATCTGAATATCCCTTTTAAAATCTTGCGCATCAAATGTGCAGGTCAAACCCTTCCAAAAGAGATCTTCATTTTTAAAATCAGATCCAGGCCTAAAATCTGCATCTCTTGTTATCGCGTCGGACACATAGCCAGAATATGCAAAAGCGAATCTAGATGTCTCAACTGCAGCAGCAAAAAACACGCTGAAAATGAATTTTGTCCACTGCAAGGAGAACCTAATAAGTGCATCAACTGTCAGGGTAACCATAGTGTAATCTCTGTTCTCTCATTCTTAATCACGCATTATTGGCCTGGCGGCTACTGAAAACATTCCTTTGGCTGACGCTAGGAAAATTGTCACCAATAGCATTAACTCTCCTAACTCGAATTGCAGCCTTAACTCAGGTAATTTCTCCTTTTTTCGAGAACAAAGTCATGTAAGTAACCTCGCTAATTTTCTTACAACCCCTAAAACTGGTTGCAAAATAATATACTGCTTAATTCTTTCAGATCTTACGTCGATGCCGTTAACTCCCAAGCGAATCCCCCCCCCCCCTAAGGCATTCAAGTACATAGTAATTCTTCGAACAAACGTCCCTCCACACAATTTACCAAACATACATCTTCTTCTTCAAATATTTCAAAGGTTCAACTTCGCTTCCCGGCTTCGATATTGAAGCGTATCACAACGCTTTTTGAAACTTTAACGGTAGGTCCTCGTAAATCTCCAGCAACAGAGTTTCCCTCCAGAACATTCTATCTTCTTCCCCCCCCTCGGCGAACTTTTTCATCTCTTCCTCTTTTAATAATATTCTTCACTTAATTACTGAATTCTTAATTTTTTGCAAACGAACGACGCAGTTAAAATTATTAGCATTATTCTCTCACTCATCTCAAATGTCATCCTTCAGCCCCCCTCCTATGCTTCCGACAATCATCCGATATGCCTTCAAATTTTAACTATAATGTCATTACTCTGATAATTTCTCGTCTAACCATATCTGTCTAACCATATCTAAGAAGACAATTTTCGGAACTAGATCCCTCAAAATTTTTTTTACGTTCCCCCTCTTCGATAACTTCGAAATCCCCTTACTCTAACAAACACTCCCGCAGCAATTCTAGGAACTTTTCTAATTCCTTAAACTATTACAATGGAATTGCAGGGGGACTAGATGCAACCTAGTCTCTCTCTAATCCATAATTTCTCATAATTTTGACATCATTTGGTTGCAGGAAAGTTTCTGCTCAAACCCGATAACAACTTTAACATTCGAAGCTTCATAGCCAGATTAGACATTTCTCAACCTGGAGATAGAGGCATCCTGTATCCTAATCAAAGAAAATCTTAATTTTGATTAATTTTCCTTCTCTTTCCCGTCTGTAGATTCATCAAACTTCTTTCTCCTAAAGATCCCATTATTATTGTTAATATCTACTAGACACTCAGGTCAAAACCCCCTCGTCCTTTTACTCAGATCTCATAAATCAATTTCAAAAATTTAAGCTATTCCTTATTGTTGGAGACCTCAACGTTTACCACGATGAGATGTACCAATACATCAACTTTAGCAAGGTGCTAAACTTCTCAAAGTTAAAGAGGATCACGATTTAATTATTTTCAACAAAATTTCTTCCACCCTAGTTCACTCCTCATCCCACTTTGTTATTAATATTGATCTGCTATTAATCTTGTCAATGCATCTTCTCTTTTATTCTTCTTATGCAAAACTCAAGTTGAAAGACATTATGGCAGTGATTGTCCGGTTATTACGAAATTTCAATTTTTACCTCAATACTCACGTAAATTTTGCTACAAACTCTCTCTAAAATCACATGATCTAGATAATCTCTATTTATATCTTAAGTCTAATGCTTCAGATGCCTTTCGTTTACGGATGCTTCTCTTATAGCCCGTTATAATAAATTTTTCTCGTTCATTTTGGAATCTGCTAGAAATTTTGTCCCAGTTGACAAAAAGCTTCCGCACAACCAGGTTTATTCAAGGCAGCCTGATCCTCCTCTCTGATGGAACAACGCGTGTTCCCAAGTCGTTGATCAACGAAAGCATGCCCTCAAAGAATTCTTCAAATCCTTCTCCGAAAACTTATTCCCTTTTCAAAACCTTCCGCAGAGAATCTCTTAAACTTTAATTCAAATTTTAACAAACGCTCTAGTTGGCGTAACCTGATGAGTGATTTCAGTGTACAGTGGCCGTACTCCATCCGTATGGTCCTTCATCAAAAGTTTCAAACGTAACAAAGTCTCCGGTAACGATCTGAAATTTCAGCAAAGTTTTAATGTCGCGATCTCTAAATTATATCCTCCTTCCTGCTCTCCCAATTTTAGAAGACATGTAGGAGGAATCCGGATGTTTTTTTCCGACTCAATGACCCTTCACCCTTGACGATTTTACAAGGGTCTTATTTTTCGCCCTCTTCTCTTGGACTCGACCAAATTGATTACTCTATCATTCTCAATCTACTCTCTGAGTACTTAGACTCTCTCCTGGGAATTTTCAATAATATCTTCGCTCTCGGTGTTTTCCCTGACTCATAGTCTGACTTCCTTGTCGTCCTCATTTTCAAACTAAGTGTCTCGTCAGTTACCTATCTCCTGTTTCACCAAAGTTATAGAACTTTTAATATACTTTAGACTTGTATGGTATATCGAATCTCGTCCCATTCTTTCACAAACTCAGGATTTAGATTATTTAGATCTTGTACGGATAATTTGGCCATGCGTATCACCAATGTTAAATCTGGTTTTTGAATCATTCTTCCACTGTGGCAATTTTCATTGACATTGACGGGCGCCTTCGATAACGTTGATTCGCATGTATTAATTAATGATCTTCTTGATATAGGTATTCTAGCTTACATCAGGAAATTTATCGAAATTTCATTGGAAGACGATGCTTCGTCAACGGTACGTTGGTAGGCCCCTTTGATTCATTCAAAGGCATTCCACTTAGTCTCCTTAGGACTCCTCTTAGTCCCCTTCTATTTAATATCTATTTCTAGGAGATGGCCTCACAGATACACATGCCAATTTATAATGTGCCAATGATGCTGTTCTCTACTCTACGCAACAGAATGTCAATGACGCTATCAAATTTATTCAACATTCACTTAATAATATTTACCTGAGAAGCAGAGATTTGGATATCTCCCTCAAAATCCAAGTGGATCATTTTTAGCCTGAACAAAAACATTTCTCCTTCCTTTTTACACATCAAGGAGGTCCCTAGAATGAACTCACATCGTTTTCTTGGAGTCATATTGGATCACAAATTAAAGCTATAAACCTTAAATACCTCACGGAAAAAGACAAAAACATCATCAATATTAACACGGCTTTATCGGAAGTTTCATGGGGTTCTCATCCCGGCCTACTGCTCACTATCTACCACTCCTGGCTCGATCGAATACGGCGGTCAATTTTTCACTTGGAACACTAAATCTCTTAATTTCATTAAGCTTTTCCGAATTCAATACAAAGCCATCAGAAAAGCTATGGGATATCGTATCTCCACTCCCATACTATACTATGTGAAGCGAAAATATCTCTTCTTCACCTTAGATTTAACCTCGCCATCTCAAGATACATCTACAAATCTATGGTTTGTAAAAATTTAGTCCATCTTACTCAGCCCTAATACAAATGGAGCTTATTGTTTCCCGCACGAAGCGGAAGATTGAAAGCTTCAATCTATTTAAGACGTACATCACAACACTTAGAAAAACTCATTCACCATTCATCTTACCCGGCAGTATTCTGGCATGATTTGGAAATTTTATCCTACAAGATCACCTACATTAGCGCCATGCTTGGTTGTGACAAGGAAGACCCACAAAGATTTATTGCTGCTCAATTCCTTCATAAATCTTTTGATTACAGACAAAACGTAGTCACCTTTTATACGGACGGTTCCAAGGAACCCGACTATTCTTTCGGTATGGGTCTTTTCTCCCGATAAATTCAACATCGCTCATAAACTTCCTGCTAAAACATTCATCTTCTCTGCTGAATTCTGGGCAAGCTATTAGGTGTACAACTTTGTTTCCGCCGTTTTCCCATAGATGGCTTTAGCGGTAAGTGGTGGTCGAAATAAATAGATCATAGACGTCATACAATAAACTTGGGCATCTGTCAACATAACCCCATAGAAACATTAGTCGATTT